>Ga0208977_1000699_pt1 | contig 22052 bp, 18 predicted proteins | sample RifOxyA2_FD_184030 | JGI IMG/M metagenome (GOLD analysis project Ga0208977, IMG submission 184030) | Groundwater microbial communities from Rifle, Colorado - Rifle Oxygen_injection A2 (SPAdes) | ecosystem: Environmental > Aquatic > Deep subsurface > Groundwater | place: Rifle, Colorado, United...
CTTTTCTTTATTTTCAGGCTTAATATTATTCAACACTCTTTCCGCCAGCAATTTATTGTTTAAATAAAAATTAACATAAGGACCGTTCGCCTCCACTTTCTCCAACATATCAATTTTTCCAACCGCGCCCTGTAAGCCTTCCGACAATTCTTTAGCCACGGCCGGCGGACTCAAACGGTTTTTCTGCGCGAAAGTAAAACAACCAAAAGCAAACTCCCCCATCTCCGACTTGGGCGGGACCACCAGCTCAATCTCGCCGGTCACACCGGCGGAATACAGCGCTTTTATCAGTTGTTGTTTTAATTCAGATAACATATTACAAATCTAACTGAATACTTTCAGCCCGAGGCTGATCAACCTTTGGCTGATATTTTTACAAAAAATCTTTTGCCTTTCTGCACAATATCGCCGGATTTTACCGGCGCGTTCGCGTCTGAAACTTTTTCATCATTTATTCTTACCCCTCCGCCGGCAATATCTCGGCGAGCGTCTGAATTACTTTTCACAAATCCAGCTTCCACCAAAACCGTAATAATATCATTCTTGCTCGGGGCCAATTCCGGCATATCTTCGGGTTTATCCTTGTTTTGTATGACTTTGGCAAAATGTTGTTCGCCTTTTTTGGCGCTGTCTTCCCCCAAAAACGCTTTGGTAATTTCAAAAGCCAATTTCATTTTTAAATCCCTTGGGTTCGCGCCACCGGCCAAATCCTTTTCAAATTTCTTAATTTCTTCCGTTGGTGTATGAGTGCACAATTCAAAACCGCGGATAATCATGCCATCCGTCCATGACATTACTTTTCCATACATTTCCTCCGGCGAATCATTAAGCGCCACCATATTCCCTTCACTCTTGCCCATTTTTTTGCCGGTCGCGTCCACTAAAAGCTTCGTGGTCAAAACAAATTTTTCTTTATTTTTTAATTCCTTCATTAAATCGCGTCCGGCCAACATATTAAATGTCTGGTCATTGCCTCCCACTTCCCCGTCCACATCCATCGCCACTGAATCATAGGCTTGCATAACCGGATACATAAATTCATGAAGATAAATTGTTTTATTTTCTTTCAATCTCTCCTGAAACATATCACGCTCAAAAAGCTGGGGCGCCGTAAAATGACTGGTCAATTCCAAAATATCGGCAAAATTCATTTTACCCAGCCATTTGCTGTTATATTTCACTTCCACCGCGTTTTTGCCTTTAAAATTCAAAATATGCTCGGCCTGTTTTTTGTAATTTTTGTAATTTTTTACTACTTCTTTGCGGGTTAATTTCTGACGCGCGGAAGTTTTATCAGTCGGGTCGCCAATCATACCCGTAAAATCGCCAATCAGCATTATTACCTTATGCCCCAAATCCTGAAATTGGCGCAATTTCATCATGGTAATTCCATGGCCGATATGCAAAGTTGGCGCGGTCGGGTCATAACCGGTATAAAGCGTAAGCGGTTTTCCGCTTTTTAATTTGGCTTCCAAAAAATCTTTTTTGGGGTAGATATTTTCTACGCCCCTGGTTAATAATTCATTAATTTTTTGCGGATTGGCATTTACAGACATAAGATAAAAGGCTTAAGACTTAAGATTATTTAGTTGTTGGTTTAATTTTTCCAATTTTTCTTTCGCTTCTTCCAATTTTTTCTTCTCCCCTTCCACCACTTCTTTAGGCGCGTTTTTCACGAATTCTTTATTGGATAATTTTTTCTCCACACTGCCGACATAAGGAGCCACCGCGTCTATCTCTTTTTGAATCCGTTCTTTTTCTTTGGAAAAATCCACCACGCCGGCCAAGTCAACAAAAATTTCATACCCGCCGGCCACGAAACCTACGGCTTGAGCGACAGCTTTCTTTTTGTTGCTTATATTTAAATTATCAATTCTCGCCAAAAAGCTGATAACTTCGCTGTTGCTTTTTACCAAACCCGCATTTTTCCCAAAAATATACACATTCAATTTTTTCGCCGGTTCAATTTTATATTCCGCCCGAAGCGCGCGAATACCGGTAATTATATTTTTTAAAATCTCAAAATCCTTAATCTGTTTACCTTGTGAAACTTTAGCGGGAACAGGCCATTTTTCCACCATCAGTATATTTTCTTTCTCATAAATCTCTTCCCAAATCGCTTCCGTCACAAAAGGCATAAACGGATGCCAAAGTTTTAAAATCGTATTTAAAATATAGTTTAATATCTTTTCCTTGTTGCCTTCCACTTTGGAAATTTCCAAGTACCAATCCGCCAATTCGCCCCAGGTAAAATCGCGTAATTTTTCACCGGCCTGCGAAAAAGAAAAATTTTCCAAATCATTTGTCACTTGAGCCGATACATTATCCAAACAAGATAAAATCCAATCATCCGCCAAGGTTTCCCCTTCCGGTTTTTTTATATCAATTTCCATCTTATAATTTGTCTCTTGCATCTTGCCGATTATAAATCGGCTGATATTCCAAAGTTTATTGGTAAAATTTCTAAATCCGGCGATTTTCTCTTCGGACAATTTCATATCATTGCCCGGCGTATTACCCAAAAGCAAAGACAAACGGGTCGCGTCCGTGCCGTATTTCTCAATCATATCCAATGGATTGATGGTATTACCCAAAGTCTTGCTCATTTTCCTGCCTTGCGCGTCGCGTACCAATCCGTGCAAATAAACTTTTTCAAAAGGAATATCGCCCAAAACATAAGTGGTCATCAAAATCATTCTCGCCACCCAGAAAAATAAAATATCATAGCCGGTTTCCATTACCGAAGTCGGATGGTAATTCTTCAAATCCGGCGCGTCTAAATCCGGATAACCCAAGGTGGAAAAAGTCCACAAACCCGAACTAAACCACGTATCCAAAGTATCAGGATCTTGTTTTACCTCTCCACCGCAGTGAGGACATTTTTTTACTTCTTCGATGCTGACAATCGGTTCAACGCATTTCGGATTTCGTGCTTCGGATTTCGAATTTTCCTGTTTACAATAGTAAACAGGAATACGGTGTCCATACCAAATCTGTCGGCTAATGCACCAATCGCGCAAATTATCTATCCAATGAAAATATGTTTTCTCAAATCTGTCCGGAATGATTTCTATTTGCTTATTTTTTACCACCGCTTGCATCAGCTCTTTCAAAGTCGTCTCTTGTCCATTTTTTACATTCTTTAATCTGGAATCTTTTCCGCCAGAGGCGGACCAGCCTTGGGCTGGAAATTTTTTATTCACCCCAATAAACCACTGCAGTTTCGGCAAAACTTCAACTACATCTTCATATCTGTCCGATGTTCCGACATTTTGCATGATTTCCTCTTCGCTAATCAATAATCCGGACTCGCGCAATTCCTCAACAATTTTTTCTCTGGCTTCCAGTGTTTTTAATCCGGAGAATTTTCCGCCCTCTGCTGTAATTTTTCCATCTTCGCCAATCACTTTTATCAAAGGCAAATCATTTTTTATTGACATTTCATAATCCACCATAGAATGCGCCGGCGTCACCCCAAGCGCGCCCGTGCCATATTCCATATCCACGCCCTCGTCGCCGATTATTTTCAATTTTAATTTTTGATTGACAAAATCAACCGCGAATTCTTTGCCGATATATTTTTTATAGCGTTTATCTTTCGGATTTACCGCCACCGCCGTATCGCCAAGTTTTGTTTCCGGCCTGGTAGTGGCAATCGTAAAAGGAAAACCCTTTGAATATTTAAAAGTATATAGTTTGCCGGTTCTTTCCGAGTAAACAATTTCATCATCGGACAAAGTGGATTGCCCTTTAACCGACCAGTTTACTGCGCGATACCCACGATAAATCAATCTGTCGTCATACATTTTTTTGAAAACAGTTCGCACCGCCAAATTTCTCGGCTCATCCAAAGTGAACGCCTCTCTGTTCCAATCCAAAGACGCGCCCATCTTTTTCGTCTGATGAACAATCGTATCATGCGACTCTTGCGCGAATTTATTCACTCTTTTCAAAAGTTCTTCGCGTCCCAAATCGTGGCGGGTCTTTTTCTCTTCTTTCAAAATAATTTTTTCCACCTTGCTCTGGGTGGCAATAGCGGCATGATCGGTTCCCGGCACCCACAAAGTCCGGTCGCCTTTCATTCTGTGATATCTGACCATCACATCCTCTATCGCCAACATAGCCGCGTGCCCCATATGTAAAGTGCCGGTCACATTCGGAGGCGGTAAGACAATGCTGAAATGCTTGGCTTTTTTTGAAGCAATGCCTTTTTCAACACATTTATCCGGGTCAAAAAACTCGCTGTCTTCCCAGCGTTTATATATATTATCCTCGTATTTTTTCGGCTCGTAGGCCTTGGCCAATTCCGGCATATTTTTTACCTTAGATAATAGTAATTTTATACTTTTTTAGCCAATAAATCAAGAATTTGCGTTTTATTTATAAAAATACGCTAATTTTAGCCAAAAAATATACCAAAAAGATATTCTCAAATAAGTCGCCCCTAGAGAATTGACAAAACCCACCTCCTGTGATAATATGGCCTATTAAATATGTCGTTCACAAATGACCAACAAATCAAGCAATTAATCTTGGATAAGAAGCATATTCTTATCACTTTTGGACGCGACGCGTCTTATGACGCTATTTCAAGCGCGCTTGCGCTATTTTTGTTTTTAGAAAAAATGAATAAACCGGCGGATATCGTCTGCGACCGTTTCTCTCTGCCCAGCCAATGTAAATTCCTGAAAAAATCAGAAGCCATAAAAAATAATTTTGATTTTCTGCAAAAATTCATTATTTCCCTTGATGTGGAAAAAACCGGAGTCCAAGAATTGAGCTATGATATGAAAAACGAAAAGCTCAGAATCTTTATCACACCAAAACAAGGCTATCTGACCCGTGAAAATATCCGCACCGCGCAAAGCGAATTCCGGTATGATTTGATTTTCGTAGTTGGCTCTTCCGATTTGGTCTCGCTGGGGTCAATTTACGACAATAACACGGATTTATTTTACAAAACTCCGGTAATCAATCTTGATAACAAATCAGACAATGAATATTTCGGCCAAATAAATTATATTGATCTGACCTGTTCTTCCCTAACCGAGGCGCTGTTCGGACTGATGAAAAAAATCGGCGAAGAATATATTGACGAACCGATCGCCACGGCGATTCTTACGGGAATTATCGCGGAGACAAAAAGTTTTAAAGGGGAAAATGTTAAACCTCGCACGCTTGAAATCGCGAGCAAACTGATTGATATGGGCGCGGACAGAGAAAAAATCATTACTAATTTATACCGAAACCGCACCATCCCGATGCTTAAACTCTGGGGCGCGGCGCTTACTCATATTCAAAACAAAAAGGAACTGGGTCTGGTCTGGTGCCTAATTACGCGCGATGATTTTATCAGGGCGAACGCGAAAGAAGAAGATTTAAAAGATGTGGTTGATGAGCTAATTAACACTTCCCCTGACGCTAAAATCACCCTGCTTTTGCACGAACATATAGAAAACGCGAATGAGAATCTTATTCATATTATGATAAATTCAAAAAAAGAACTTGATTTAAAAAATCTGCTGGCCAAATACAAACCGGCCGGACAAAAAAATAAAATCTCTTTCTTTATCAAAGACAAGTCGCTCAAAGAAGCCGAGGAAGAAATACTCCTTGAACTGCAAAAATTATTGATCAATTAAATAAGCAGTGAACGCCCCGTCATCTCCGGCGGAATTTCCATTTCTAACAACGCCAATATAGTCGGCGCGATATCGGCCAATACTCCCACCGGCTTAATCAAACTCAAATCGCCGTTCGGCGGATCCCCGCCCGGTCCGGCCTGCCCGCGGAATTTATTGGCAACAACCAACAACGGTACCGGATTTGTGCTATGCTCTTTATTTATCTCCCCGGTTTGTAAATTTAACATCTCTTCAGCATTGCCATGGTCGCCAGTCACCAACAATATTCCGTCTTTAGCCAGCACATGCTCCGCAATCGCGCCCAAACCCTTATCCACCGCCTCCACCGCCGCCACAGTCGCATCATAATTGGCCGTGTGCCCCACCATATCCACATTGGCATAATTAAGAAAAATTACATCAAACTTTTCCGACTCAATCGCTTTAACAACTTCTTTGGTAATTTCCGGCGCAGACATCTCCGGCATCACATGATAAGATTCCACTTTGGGCGACGGTATAATTTTTCTTTCTTCGCCCTCAAACGGCTCTTCAACCGTTCCATTCAAGAAAAAAGTTATGTGAGCATATTTCTCGGTCTCGGCGATATGAAACTGTTTCAATCCGGCGGCGCTGATAACTTGCGCCAAACTGTTGTGCACGACCGACGGTGGATATGCCACTGTCACCGGTATTTCTTTTTCATACTCCGTCATCGTGACAAAAAATAAATCCTTTATATATTGCCTTTCAAACTTTACAAATGTAGGTAAAACAAAAGCTTTGGTCAACTGACGCGCCCGATCCGGACGAAAATTAAAAAAAATTATTCCATCGCCTTCTTCCACCAAAGCGGTCGGCTTATCTTTCTTGCCGATTACCACCGGCACAAATTCTTCGTCAAACACTTCTTTCTTATATGATGTGTTAATCGCTTCACTTGCGTTGCCAAATACTTCTCCTTTTCCTTCTGTCATTGTCCTGTAAGCCACTTCCGTTCTTTCCCATCTATTATCTCTGTCCATCGCGTAATATCTGCCGGACAGACTGGCGATTTCTCCGATTTTCAATTCTTTCATCTTTTTTTCCAAATTCTCAACATAATCAAGGCCTCCCTTATATAAAGTATCACGACCGTCCAGTATCACATGGAGATATACATTTTTCAATTTATTTTTCTTGGCAAATTCTAAAAGCGCGTAGCAATGCGACTGACTGGCATGGACATTGCCCGGGCTGATTAAGCCAATTAAATGCAAAGCTGATTTATTTTTTTTGATATGCTCGGCTACTTTGAGAAAAGCCTCATTGTCAAAAAAAGAACCCTCGCTGATGCTTTTATTTATTCTGGGATAAGTCTGATAATAAACACGGCCGGCGCCGATATTCAAATGGCCGACTTCTGAATTGCCCATTTCGCCGAATTGCAAACCAACCTCATTTCCGGAAGCGTAAAGAGTCATAGCAGGATACTCTTTGATGAACCTGTCATAATTCGGAGTATCCGCGCGGACAATGGCGTTTCCATCTGAATCAGGCGCCACCCCCCACCCGTCGCAAATTGCTAAAACTAATGGTTTTGGTCTCATATAACGGCGTCAAACAAACATTCACCTGTCATTTCTTTAGGCTTATTTAAATTCATCAATTTTAATAAAGTCGGTGAGACATCCGCCAATCTGCCTTTTCGCAACTTAACGCCTTCCATTCCTTTTTTAATAATAATAAACGGAACCGGATTGGCGGTATGCTCCGTGGAGATTTCACCGGTAACCGGGTCAATCATTTCTTCCGCGTTGCCGTGGTCCGCCACAATCAAGACCTGCCCACCTTCTTTTTCTACGACTTCATCAACGATTTTTTTAACTTGTTCATCCACAAATTGAATTGCTGTCTGCACCGCGATAAACTCGCCCGTATGCCCGACCATATCGGCATTGGGATAATTCATGCAAACAAAATTATATTTTTCTTTTTGTAAATAAGACAGCACCCTATTTGTAAGCTCTTCCGCGCTCATAGTCGGTTTTTCCGCGTACGACCTTATGGAAATAGAATTGATGACTTCTCTGTCTTCGCCGTTCAAAGCCTGCGCGTAACCGCCGTTTATAAAATATGTGATATGCGCGTATTTTTCGGTTTCGGAAATATAAAGCTGGCGGTAATTGGCGCCAATCGCTTTGGCAATCGCGTTATTAACATCCAAACTCGGGAAGGCGGTAAAAACTCCCGGTAAATCCGGGCCAAAATCGGTCATCGCGACAAAACGCGTATTCTGCGGAAATCTTGACCTCTTAAAAGCGCCTACATTTTTTTTCTGAAAATCCGGCTGGACAAAAGCTTTGGTGAGCTGGCGGGCGCGATCGCTGCGCGCGTTTATAAAATAAATTGAATCATTATCATCAAACAGTCCAACCGGCTTGCCGTTTTCCACAATCACCGTCGGTTCAATAAATTCATCCGTGTCGCCTCTTTGGTATGATTCTTTGATAGCTTCTTCCGGGCTGGAGGCTGTTCGCCCCTGGCCGGAAACTATCGCTTCATAAGCCTGTCTGGTTCTGTCCCAAATTTTATTTCTATCCATCGCGTAAAACCTCCCCATAATCGTGGCAATTTTTTCATGTTCCAACAAATGTTTTTTTAAATCTTCAAGATACTTAAGAGCGCTGTTGGTGTTGCTGTCGCGTCCATCTGTAAATAAATGTAAAAATACTTTTCCCTGCCTTTCCCGTCGAAAATATTCAAGCATCGCGTACATATGCTCCGGATTGGCGTGCGCGCTGCACCCGTTTGTCAGCAGGCCAAAAATATGAACCGCCTTGTTGTATTTTTTTACGTGAAATAAAGCCTGTTTAAACGCCTCGTTTTTGAAAAAAGTTCCGTTGGCAATCGCTTCGGAAATCAAAACCAAATCCTGTTTTACGATTCTACCCGCTCCAATGTTCAAATGGCCGGCTTCGGAATTACCCGGCTGTCCGGGAAAAAGCCCAACATCAATACCTGAAGACACTAGTTGAGTGCTCGGGTATTGTTTCATATAACTAAAAACATTGGGCGCCGTTTTGGAGGTGATGGCATTGCCTTTTTTAGTTTCATCCGCCAAACCGAAGCCATCCAATATTATCAATACTGTTGGGATTTTTTTGTTGGAAGTATTTGATTCAGTCATATGAATTATATTTACTTTTTAATTTCACTTTCAATTTTCATCAGACGGTTATATTTTTCCACTCTCTCGCTTCTGGATAATGAACCGGTTTTTATAAAATCCGCGTTTACCGCCACCGCTAAATCGGCGATAAAAGCATCAGCCGTTTCGCCGGACCGATGGGAAATAGACACTTTATAATTATTTTTCTTGGCCAAATATACAGCGTCAATCGTTTCCGACAAAGTGCCAATTTGATTCAATTTTATCAAGACCGCGTTGCCCGCTTTTTTATCAATACCTTGTTTTATTCTCTCGGAATTGGTCACGAACAAATCATCGCCGACCAAAACAAGTTCTTTGCCGAATTTCTTGGTCAAAATCGTCCAATTTTCCCAATCATCTTCCGACAAAGCGTCTTCTATGGAAACAATCGGATATTTATTCACCCAACCAGACAGCACTCTAATCATTTTATCCGCGGTTGAAGCCTGTTTCTGATTCACAAAATAATATTTCCCATTGCGATAAAATTCCGAAGCGGCAATATCCATCGCCAAATAAACATCTTTGCCGGCGGTAAATCCCGCGGCTTTAATCGCTGACATCAATAATTTTATCGCCTGCTCGTTGTTAAGCAAATTCGGCGCGAAACCGCCTTCGTCTCCCACTGCCGTGCCATAGCCTTTCTCACGCAAAATTGACGCCAACGAGTGAAAAATTTGCGACCCCATCCTGACCCGTTCTTTCATTTCTTTATTTATCGGCACAATCATAAACTCCTGAATCGTCAAATTATTGTCAGCGTGTCGTCCGCCGTTGATTATATTCATAGTTGGCACCGGCATTTTCCAGCCGTTTTCTTTCAATTTATAGCTATCCCTTATATACCGGTATAGCGGAACATTCGCGCTGGCAGCCGCCGCTCGCGCGCACGCCAATGAAACCGCCAAAATCGCGTTCGCCCCTAATTTCTTTTTGTTTGGCGTGCCGTCCAACTCAATCATTTTTTCATCTATTTTTCTCTGCGCGAAAACATTCATCCCGCGCAAGGCGTCATTGATTTCAGTGTTCACATTTTTCACAGCCCGCAAAACTCCTTTGCCTCCGTATCTTTTCGCGTTATCGCGCAATTCCACGGCTTCATGAGAACCGGTAGACGCCCCGCTTGGCACCGCCGCCACTCCCAATATGTCGTTATCCAACAAAACACTCGCCTCCACTGTCGGGTTACCTCTTGAATCCAATATCTCTCTCGCTGTAATTTTCTTGATTTTGGACATAATTATTTTATTTCAAATATGATGTTTACATTCAAAGTGACATCTTCCGACCCTGCCTCAATGCTTGGCGTCGCCGCTCCTCCGCCCATGCCATATTCCATCGCTCTGGCATCATAAAGCGGACCGGGATAACTATTGCCCGAATACTCACTATATGAAACGACACTGACAAATTTCACACCCAAAGATTCTTTGAGTATTCCTACTTTCTCGCCGATTTTTTCCAGCGCGTCTTTTCTAGCTTCATCCAAATACGCGTCCATTTCATCAATCGTGAAAGAAAGTCCGCTGACATTGTTCGCTCCGACTTCTCCGGCCAGCGCGATTACATCATCCGCTTTTTCCAAATCGCGGATTTTAACCGTCACATTCTGGCTGACCGTGTAGCCTCTCAAAATACTGCCCTCGTCCGGCAAATAATCATATCTGGGATAAATATTATAATTATTTGTTTGGATATCTTTTTCTTCAATGTTCAGCGCTTTCAATTTGCCAATCAAATTATTCATAACTTCAGTATTTTTCTTCTGCGCTTCAGCCACGGTTTCCGCTTCAGAAATCATTCCCATAGTCGTTACGGCGATATCGGTTTTAGCGTTGACTTTGCCGACCGCGTCAAGAGAAATCGTTCTCTCTTGTCTGTCCGCTTTGCCGATATAATAATACTCTTTCAAATTATTTCTGATCATTGTCGCCAACAACACAATAAAATAAACCACGGCCAGCGTAATAAAAATGAATAAAATCTTTTTTATCATACCCCCGCAAGATGGACCTTTTGGAAAATATGAATTATTTTTTGAATTTTGCGCTTCTTGCATATATTTTTATTAAAAATTAAATTTATTAAATTATTTTAACATTTCAATCCCGGGCAATTTATTTCCGGCTAAATATTTTATCATGGCTCCGCCTCCGGTGGAAATCAAATCAACAAATTCGCCCATTTTTGCTTCCTTCATCGCCTGTAACGTTTCCCCGCCTCCGATTACGCCAAACGCTTTGCCTTTTGAACGGGACGCGACCAGCCGAGCAATTGATAAAGTTCCAACATTATACGGCTTTTGTTCAAAATAACCAACCGACCCGTTCCAAACCAAAGTCTGGGCTTTTTTAATATATTTGGAAAATAAACGGATTGATTCCGGTCCGATATCATAAATACCTTCATGACCGGTGCAAATCTTATGCGGTTTTTTTCCCAATTTAACCACCCTGACTTTTCTCCCCCGATTATCACCCACAATCAAATCAACCGGCAAAATCACTTTTCTTTTCTTGGCCAATTTTTCCAAAATCGCTTCGCATTTTTTATCCACCAAAGACATCCCCACTCCATAACCCAAACAACCCAAATAAGTATTCAAAATACAACCGCCAATCAGTATATTATTGACTCTGGGCAATAGATTCTTTATCACCGGCGCTTTGGTTTCCACTTTCACTCCGCCCATAATCGCCACAAACGGCTTCTTCGGCCTCTTTAAGATTTTTTCCAAACCTTCTATTTCTTTTTCCAAAAGCAAACCGGCATAGCTCGGCAGATAATCGGCCACGCCTGTCACCGAAGCGGAGTCTCTGTGCGCCACGGAAAATCCGTCAAAGACAAAAATGTCAGCTAGACTCGCCAAATCGCGCGCCAAAGTTCCGGTATTTTTCGTTTCATACGGCGAAAAACGGATATTCTCCAAAATTACAACCTGCCCGTTTCGCAATTTATCCAAACTGTCTCTCAAATCTTCCAATTCCTCTTTTTTAAATTTAAAATCTCTCGTGTCAATCTTATTAACTTTCTTTTTCAATAAAGAACTTACGCAGCCGGCGATGACATCCAATTTTAATTCCGGGTCAATCGCGCCTTCCGGCCTGCCCAAATGCGAAACCAAAATTACTTTCGCTCCGGCTTGAGAAAGATACTTAATCGTCGGCAGAGTCGCGTTGATGCGGAAATCGTCAAGGACTTTTCCATTTTTTATGGGAACATTAAAATCCACCCTGACCAAAACTTTTTTTCCTTTGAGTTTTTTAACCAACTTTATTGATTTCATAACACTAATACGCTAATCTTGCCTTTTTTAAAATATTATAAGCTTCATTTACTTTTCTAAAATCTTCATCCGACCCGCCCGTGTCCGGGTGAGTTTCTCTTGCCCTGATCTTATACCTTTTCTTTATTTCTTCAGGCGACGCGCCCATTTTCAAACCGAGAACTTCATAGGCTTCATTATTTTTCTCATAAGAGTCAACCCCTTCTTCCCTAAAAATTTCCCTAAATTCTTGCTCGCCTCTTTTTGTTGACAGCAAGGAACAATAAAGATATAAAAATTTATCTAAAATTTTATGTCTTATTGAAAATGATCTAAATTTTTCAACCTCTTTTTCAGCATCTTTAAATACCTTCATCACATCATCATATACTTTTTTAATTTCAGAAAAATCTTCATTTTTATTATCTTTTAACCAATCAACCTGCGCTTCCGCTTGTATATATTTTTCGCGTATTTTTTCAACTATTTCCGGACTTTTTATTATCTCTTCCACATAACTTATTTTATCATTCAACTCGGCCAAAACATCCTCATTATCAGTATACTTTTTTGCTCTTTCCATCTGCCTTACAATGCTTTTTACCAATTCCACCTGTTCTTCATCAAACATGTCTTCCAAACTTTCACTGCCTATCTTAGATCTTTTTTCAAATATATAAGTCGCGAGATTTACCATTTTATTCATTTCTTTTTCAGCGCGATAACCATAATAATCCACGGCAAAATTCACAGGATCCTCGGTGTATTTTTTCAATCGCTCTTCTATATCTGTAATTCGCGCCAAAATTTCTTTCTGCGCATCTAAATTTTTATTTTCATCTTCAGTAAATTTCGTTTTTTCTATTTTATTTCTTGCGCCAATTATCTGACTTCGCAGATCTTCCGCCTCATCTTCGTTTATCTTATAACCGCTTCTTTCAGCATTATACCCCAATTCCGTAACTTTATGTGAAAAATAATAGGGGTATAATTTCAAAATTTCAGCTTCTGTATTTTTAATTTCTTCAAAAATTTCTTTTTTATCATGGTTGTCTGAAAGCCTCCTAACCTTTTCATACAAATCAGGCAAGTCATACATTAACAATACTTCCATATCCGGCGGCCTGCTGTCATCGTGTACATTTTCATATTCTTCTAATCCTTTTGGCGACTCATCGTAAAAAGACACTAATCTGTTTGGTATCAATTCTCGCAATCTCCATAATTCTCTCCTAATTTCATCGGCCAGACTAAATTCTTGTTCAACAGTTTGATTTTTTTCCAAATCATATTCGCCCATCAGACCCTCCAAGTCTCTGCTTGAAATTTTCCCCATATATTTATTATTTACAAATCTTCGCCGCCACTTCAACCAAACGGTTGGAATATCCCCACTCATTATCATACCAAGCGATTACCTTTGCCAAATTCCCGCCGATTACTTTCGTCAGGTTCAAATCCACGATTGATGAAAACGGATTGCCGATGAAATCACTGGAAACCAACGGCTCACTGGTCGTATCCAAAATGTTTTTCAAATATGTTTTTGACGCCTGTTTGAACGCGTTGTTTAAAGCTTCAACCGTAGCCGGTTTTTTCAAAACAAAAGTAAAATCAACCAATGAAACCGTGATGGTCGGCACTCTGATGGACAACCCGTCAAATTTTTCCACCAGTTCCGGAATCGCGCGCGTTACCGCGATGGCCGCCCCTGTCGTGGTCGGCACCATATTCTGCGCCGCCGCCCGCGCTCGGCGCAAATCCTTATGCGAGCCGTCTTGTAGATTTTGATCGCCGGTATAAGAATGAATCGTCGTCAAAAATCCTTTTTCAATTCCGAATTTTTTATTTACAACACCGGCGACCGGCCCCGCGCAATTTGTGGTGCAGGAAGAAGTGTCAACTATGGCCTCGCCTTTATATTGACTATCATTTACCCCGCAAACGATGCTCTGCATACCCTCGCTTTTCGCCGGGGCGGAGATTATGACTTTTTTCGCGCCGGCCTTAAGATGCAAGCCAGCCTTTTCCTTGGTCGTAAACGCTCCGGTGCATTCCAAAACCGCGTCTATTCCCAATTTCTTCCACGGCAACCGGTTCGGCTCTCTTTCCGCGTAAACTTTAATTTTCTTTCCATTAACAATCAAATGGTCGCTGTCATACGACACTTTTTTGTTGTACCTTGAATAAGCCGTGTCATATTTAAGCAAATGAGCCAGTATTCTTGTCTCTGATAAATCATTAATCGCCACGACTTCCACCTTCTTGTTATCCATCGCTATTTTAAAAGCTTGCCGTCCAATCCTCCCGAAACCATTGATTGCCAATTTAATTTGCGCCATAAAAAAACAATTTAATATGTAAATTAACTATCTAAACTGATAGTTTGTATCATAATCATTTTACCATATTCAACGAAAAGAAAAAAGATCTGTTCAATGAACAGACCGCCGGACGCTTCAACTTTCCAGATGCTTCAATTTATCCCTGACTTGTTTCATGGTTATGGCCACGGCTGTCAATAAAGACAAAAGCACCATTCCTAACGGCACCAACAGGCAAACCGCCATTTTTTCAGAAAAAGCGCCAAAAAAAGACAAATCAAAAAAGTCCTTTCTGGGCGGAGGCGGAGTTTTGTCGGCCGTCAGCGTCGTCTTGGCCATAAAAACATCCTTATTGCCCATAGCCAAAGCGAACTTTTGACTATTATCCTTGCTGTATACATTTATAATATACACCCCGGCCGGCATCTTTGCTCCCATGGCGATTTCTTCGGTTGAGGTCGGTCCGGTGAACTCCGGTCCCCACAAATAATCTCCCCCGACAAATCTTTCTCTGTGCCTTTCCCACAAAAAATTCTCCCCATCCAAAAAAGCTACCTCGTCTTTTCCACCGTCCTGATTCTGAATATATATTTTGGCAAAAATATCCGTATCCGCCCCTTCAATATCCGGCAACAACAAACTGATATAGATATCAAATTCATGGTCAACCGTAAAACGAAAAGTGCTGGTGGCGCCGTTTAAATCGCCATAATACGCCTGAGAAACAAGCGGTTCTTCAATAACAATAAAATTACCTTCAACCGAAGACAGCTGACGCGCGAAAACGGCCAGCGGAAAAAATAAGAAGGAAAATACTATAATAATTTTCAGTTTTGAAAGCATACTACTATTATAGTATACCACAAAAACCATTTCTCTTTATAATATCTCTTGCACTCGGCCGATTTGCCCATCTTCCAGACGGACTTTAATTCCCCGCGGATGAAATCGGCTGTTTGTCAAAATATCCTCAACTATTCCTTTAGTCAATTTGTCTGTTCCTTGGTCTTCTTTTAACACAATCATCACTTCCATTCCCGGCTCTATATCGTCTCGATTTTGTCCGTTCATATATCATTAATTTAAACAGATTTAATTATTAATTTATACAGATTAGTTATTTAATCAAAATAATAACACTAAGTTTACCCTGTCGCTGGATTAATAATTAACAAACCGCTTCCGCCACAGCTTTGGCCACTTCTTTATTCAACGGGTCGGGCAAAATCATATCAACAGACGGCTCCGACACCAGACCGGCCAATCTCTCGCCAATCCTGATAAAAACAGCTTCGTCAATTTGCCGAACATTATTGTCCAGCGCCCCGCGGAACAAACCGGGAAAGACCAAAATATTGTTAACCTGATTCGGATAATCGCTCCTGCCGGACGCGACAATAAACGCCCCCGCTTCTTTCGCGTCTTCCGGAGATATTTCCGGAACCGGATTGGCCATGGCAAAAATAATCGGCCTCTCATTCATACTGCGAACCATTTCTTTGTTCAAAACATTGGCGGCGCTGACTCCGATAAATATGTCCGCGCCTTTAACTATATCCGCCAATTTTCCTTGAACTTGTTTTTTGTTGGTAATTTTTGCCAATTCCAATTTTACCGAATTCAATCCTTCGCGCCCCTCATAAATAGCGCCTCGGCTGTCGCAAATAATAATATCGCTAAAACCATATTTAACTAACAATTCAGCCGTACCAGTACCGGCGGCGCCGGCGCCGTTTATAACCACCCGGACTTGTTTCTTATCAGAACCGCGAACTTTCAAAGAATTAATAAGTCCGGCCAATATAACGATGGCGGCGCCATGCTGGTCATCGTGCACCACCGGAATATCCAGTTCTTGCTTCAATCGTTTTTCAATTTCAAAACATTTTGGCGCGGAAATATCTTCCAAATTAATTCCGCCGAATACCGGCGCCAAATATTTTATGGTTTTGATTATTTCTTCCTGGTCTTGCGTATCCAAACAAATCGGAAAAGCGTCCACTCCGGCAAATTCCTTAAACAAAATACATTTCCCTTCCATCACCGGCAAAGCCGCTTCCGGCCCGAGATTTCCCAAGCCCAATATCGCGCTGCCGTCGGTAATTACCGCTACTGTATTGCCTTTTAAAGTCAATTTGCCGGTCCGCGTTTTATCTTTGGCGATTATCCGGCTTATTTCCGCCACGCCCGGAGTATAAGCCAAAGAGAGGTCATGTTTGGTTTCTATTTTTACTTTGCTTTTTATTTCCAACTTGCCATTTTTCTCCGTGTGCAATTTTACCGACTCCTCATAAATATCCATCATATAATAGTTTTAAAAAAATACTGGTATATGATGCCACATTCCCAAACTTTTTACAATCATCCTATTCCTTCTTCAAATTGCTTATCCACTTTTTATTAATCGCCTCTTCCAAATCTATATTATGCAGTTTGGCGCTGACAATCAACATTCCAAGCACATCGGCCATTTCCATAGCCAATTGTTCTTTTGATTCTTCAAACGGCAAAAACTTTTCCGGACGGCTCTTTTTTCTGTAAATCAGCAAAGACTGCGACAATTCCCCCACTTCTTCATAAAGTTTAAGGATCGCGAAATCCTCATCAATCTTAATATTACAAGCTTTGCCATAACGCTCGGCATTTTGCATCACTTTGTCTTGTATCTCTGAAAATTCCATATATAAATTACTTAAATAAATTTAGTTAAAAGATAAACCTTATTTATGTCCGTCATTACGAGTCCCGATTAGGTTGGCGTGTAGTCCCGATTTCGCCTCAGCGAAATCGAGGATCCTCGATTTTGTCGATACAAAATCGGGATAATCTCGTGGTTTGATATTAATTTACGGGATTGCGACGGCCTAAAGGCCTCGCAATGACAGTGGAAAAGACGGGATTGTAAGGGAACATTCACCCCGCCTTGGTGGGGCTCTACCCCCCTGACTCAGTCGGGGCTCCTCGGTTGACAGAGTAAAAACTCGCTATGAGCTCATTATTAAAAATGAATCAAATATACTATATCATAAACCGGTTAAAAGTGAACCCCTCTTTTCTTGACAATTCCGGCTACCTGCGATAACTTAGATTAAACCGTTATGCGGAGGAGAAAAAATTATGCCGAGCGTGATTGTCACTAAATCAACCACATGCGAAAACTGCAATACGCCCGACGAATTGGAACAGGGCTTTGAGTGTTCCGTTTGCGGAACGCAATTCTGCGCCCTATGTTTCAAACTCGTTGAAAGGCACCCCGGAAGACATATTGGCTGTCCGAATCCCAATTGCAAAGCGGAGCTTCTGCTCCCCGACCCGGCCTTCCTGTAATCCGGCCTCCCAAACGAAAACCCACCCTACTGTACAGCAGGGTGGGTTTCTTAATTTATTATCCCAATTGTTCTTCAACTTCTTCAGCAAAGCTTTGTTTTTTCTTTTCAATCCCTTCGCCCAGTTCATATCGGGCGAATCTTCTGATAGTGATTTTTTCTCCGATTTCGCCGATTTTTTCCGCCAAGAATTTTTCAATTGTTTTATCTTCATCTTTGATGAACGGCTGTTCCAGCAAACAAACTTCACTGTAATACTTGTTCATCTTGCCTTCAATGATTTTTTCAATCATTTCCGCCGGCTTGCCTTCCGCTTCCAATTGCGCGCGATGCACGCTTTTTTCATTGGCCAATTCTTCCGCAGGCACTTCCTCGCGGGAAATATATTTTGGCGCCGCCGCCGCGATGTGCATGGCAATTTCCGCCGTCAAATTTTTAAAAATATCATTTTTGGCGACGAAATCGGTTTCCGAGTTTATCTCCACCAACACGCCGATTTTGCCGGCGCCGTGGATATAACTGACAACCGCGCCTTCAGCCGCGATTTTGCCGGCGCGTTTTGCCGCTTTAGCAATTCCTTTTTCGCGAAGATAATTTATCGCTTTATCAAAACTGCCATCGGTTTCTTCAAGCGCTTTTTTACAATCAAGCATGCCCGCTCCGGTTTGAGCGCGGAGTTTGGCAACATCTGAAGCGTTTATTATCATAAAAACATTAAAACATTAAAACATTAAAACAAATTTTTATTCCACCAGACCTACAGACAGCAAAAGTAAATTTAAAAATTTAACTTACCCTGTCCCGACTAAAGTCGAGAATCCTCGATGGCTCCGCCATCGGGACTTAATCTGCTTATAAGCTGGTCTAATTCCAATCCAATCCTCTTCTATCGCTCTTTTCCGGTCTGACGGTTTTCTTCATCATTACCGGGGCTTTTTTGACCGGTTCTTTTTTCTTGAATTCTTCTTTCCCTTCTTTAATCGCTTCCGCCACCAAACCGACCATCAATTTAATCGCGTTAACGGCGTCGTCATTTGCCGGAATAACATATTCAGCTTTTTCCGGATTGGCGTTGGTGTCGCAAATTCCGATTATCGGCACGCCGGTTTTATTCGCTTCATCAACAGCGGTTTTTTCTCTCTGAACCGAAGGAACGAACAAGGCTTCCGGCATTTTTTCCAAATAAGAAAGACCGGCCAAAGTTTTTTCCATCTTTTCCAAATCTTTGGTGATTTTTGACTGTTCTTGTTTGGTGTACTTTTCCAATTCTCCATTGGCTTGCTGTTCTTTCAAGCCATTATATTTCTTGAAAAGCTTTTTCAGCTCATCAAAATTTGTCAGCAAACCGCCCATCCATCTTTCCACAAGATATGGCGATTCACAACTAATCGCGGCTTCTCTCACGATTTCACGCGCTTGCGGTTTTGTGGTTATGAAGAGAATTTCTTTGCCTTCGGCCGCCATCGCGCGTACCGCTTCCAAGGTCTCTTCCAACTTAACTTTTGTTTTTTCCAAATCAATTACATGAACGCCGTTGCGTTCAGTAAAGATATACTCCTCCATTTTTGGATGCCAACGTGAAACTTGGTGTCCAAAATGAACACCAGCTTGAAGCATCTCTACGATACTTGGTATCTTCATATAAATTGCTTTTTCCTTTAGCCTCTTTACCGCGTACCCCGGGTGGGCCGGGGAGGAAAAATATGCGGAAAATGAGGGATTAATAATTCTTGATTGAGGATAAAAGTCCTTAATCAAGATTGGCAATACTATACTATATATATATTTGTTTGTCAAATGGTTGTTGAGTATTTAGTATTGAGTATTTGGTATCAAGTATTTGATAATTGGTGTTTGATAATTGATAATTAATTCACCCTGTTAAATAATTCCGCTTTGCAGAATTGCCCGAAGGGCATTTAACAGGGTAAATAGAAAATAGGATTTGGAATTTATTGAAATTAAAAACCCCTCTATTGAATTCGATGGTCATAATCCGATCCTTTGTTAAGCTATGAAAATAAGCTATCCTAAAAGTGCCCAATTTAAGAGAAGGATATACCCTTGTCAGTTTTATTATCAACCCCCCTTGAAAATAAATCCTTAGGAACCTCCTGACCAGGTTTCCGGTAATAACTGTCCTTTTTAGCCTTGCCAATTTTTTCAAGCAAACCCTTATCAACCCAGCCACGCAATAACCGTGACATTTTCAAAACATCACTGACTCCAGTTATCTCCCGTGCCTTTTTATTAATAATACGGTAGTTCTCATCAAGATATTTACTGACAGTATCCCAATATTCAATTTTGTGCATATTCAGAAGCAAAAGCAAGACTGTATTCGGTCTTAGTGTCGGAGGAAAAAATAATGGCTCATATAAATTTTGTTCTTTCATAACCTTAAACATACGATCCACTCCTTCGCCAATATCAAGGTTAGGTGCTGTTTGGAAACGATTAAGTGTTCTTAAAATTAAAGGATTGCGAGCAAAACGCTCGGCTCTAATATTTTCAGTGGTAATATGGCCAGGGTAAGTTCCAGGGCTCTCAACTTCGACACGATCATCAAAAAACCGCACCTGAATGTCATCTTGCACAAAATAGTTCCTGTGTATGACTGCATTGGTTATTGCTTCTTGAAATGCCCATTCCGGTATCAAAAAAGTGGGGTTAAAAGAAGCTCCGCTTAATTTGGGAGGTGAACTTTTTACGATTCCTCGAAAATACTCAATAGCTTTTTCAATCTGCTTCATCAGGGGTCCCTCAATAGTAAATGGCCGCATGACGAAGTTTGGCTTGCCGGTATAAGTCGGTTTTGTCCCGTAATAATGAGAAACCTTTATTCCACATTTACTTGTTAAGGCAACAGAAGGGTTCTTCCCAAAAAGTAACAGACCGGCTTTAGTCAGTTCGTATTTGCCGTTACCACCGACGGCCAGACCGTTGTCTTTCAAAAACTGCCAATCATTCAAGCTGGTGCTTGAATTTTCCCTTTTGTATTGGGCGAGGAGATCATAATCTAAATTTTCAAGGGAAGTAGTGCCGGACTTTTCATTTTCGAACTTAATCGCACCTTTTTCGTATTTAAGGCGCATTATTTCTGTCGAGCCAATTTTTACGTTTTGTCTTCCTTTTCTAACGAAAGTATCACCACGTTTAAGTGAATGGACATCATTACTCTTTTTAATATTGAACACCAAGAGCTTATCCACTTGCCCTTGAACATTCATAATATCAAGCTCAAATTTTCCCCACAGTATAAGTGGAGGATCAATCTCCTTATCAATCAGCTTAAGAAAATCAGAAACATTTTCGGCATTTTCGCTAATTCCTAAAAGCCGTTCTTTTCCTTGAGCTTTAACAGGATCTTCCAATCCAACTACAATTAAACCTCCATCAGCGTTAGCGAAGCCGACTACTGTCTCCAAAAGATCGGCTGGTCTTATGGCGGCCCGTTTACATTCAAAAGTTTGCCACTCTTGAGTATCCAGAAATATTTTTACTATGTCTTTGTCTTCCATATAATTACTTTTTATGTTTCTTTTTTGCATTATTCGTCTCCTCAAAAAGTGTCAAGGCCGGACTGCTTAATTACCCTAATCTACAACTTGAATGCTTTTAGTCTCCCCGATTCAATGTAACAGGTTACAGTGCGAATATACACTCACAAAATCTCGGAGATCTCTTCAATGGTCGAAAACTTTTCGATTTCGTCCATAAAATAAACCTGACTTTCTAGTCTTGACACCATTTTATCGCTTCCAAAGCTTATTGTCAAAATCGTGTGTTTAGTATCAAGTATAAAATTTGGTGATTTTTAAAAAACAGGCCCCTAGATTTTTCCGAGGAAAATTTCTAAGGGCCAAAGTAACAAAGAGCCAAAGGGTCAAGGGCAAAATGCCCAAGAACCTAAGTTATGAATCGCAGGAGAACACCCGGTTGCCAGCGCTCCACTCACGCGGACTCTCGACCGAGCCGGCGCGCACGTCCCAGCCGTCGCCGTCCCAGCACACGTCCACCGCGCGCAACACGCCGTTGATGTCGTGAACATAGAAGATGTTCACGTAGTCATTGGTTAAGAGCGCGCCCTGTTTGCCATTGGGTTGCTTCAACATAAGGGCGGCGATATGGAAGAGGGTGGTCTTGACCTTGTCCTCGCCACCCAGTTCCTTGATGATGGGGCCGTCCACCGAGCGCCGATTGAGCGTGTGATAGCGCAAAACGCTTTTGTCGGCGCCGTTCTCGCCGAGCGTACGGTAAGGACCCTCGCCAGGCTCGGTTTCGTCCGCGTTCGGCTGTACCTCCACCTTTCCGTAGAAC
>Ga0208977_1000702_pt1 | contig 21937 bp, 17 predicted proteins | sample RifOxyA2_FD_184030 | JGI IMG/M metagenome (GOLD analysis project Ga0208977, IMG submission 184030) | Groundwater microbial communities from Rifle, Colorado - Rifle Oxygen_injection A2 (SPAdes) | ecosystem: Environmental > Aquatic > Deep subsurface > Groundwater | place: Rifle, Colorado, United...
CCTGAGCGTCAGCGGCTGGGTGGCGCTGGAAGTGATAATCGAAGAAAAAATAGTAAAAAAAATAATCCCCGGCCTCAAACGCGCCGGCGCCGAAGGCATTATCGAGTATCCGCTTAACAAAATCATTTACTGATGGGAGAGCATATGAAAATTGCTGCCAAATTATTTTTCCTGTCCATTTTCATGTTTTTTGCCACGTCCGCGCTGAATGCAGATCCACTTGGCCAGTTGTGCAGGAAACTTGAGGCAGGGATCAGCGGCCAGCAAAACAAAAAAGTGGCGGTGCTCGGATTCCCATACCACGATGGCGCGGTTAGTAAAGGTTCCACGATAGTGCAGGAGCGCCTCACTACCTTCCTTGTCGAGGGGAAAAAGGTGGAAGTAGTGGAAAGAAACCTGCTTGACAAGGTGCTGGGTGAGATGAAACTGGGAGGCACCGGCCTTATCGCTCCTGAAACTGCGAAACAACTGGGAAAGGTCCTGGGTGTAAGCGCTCTTGTTACCGGCACGCTGAACGATATTAGCGCCGACAAAACTGAAATAAACGCGAGGATGATATTCGTTGAAACCGGGCAGATTCTTTCCGCCGGCCGTGCATCCATCAAAAAAACGTGGACGGACGTTCCCCGGCAAACTCCCGTTGTTAAGCCGGTACCGCGTCCTTCCGAAAATAACCCGCTTGTACAGCTTGCTATCCTGCTTGACACCAGCAACAGCATGGATGGTTTGATAGCCCAGGCAAAATCGCAGCTTTGGAAAGTGGTTAATGAACTGGCAGGTTCTGAACGCGACGGCAAATCTCCCACGGTGGAAGTGGCGCTTTACGAATACGGCAATAACAGGCTGAGCGCGGGTGAAAACTATATACGACAGGTGCTGCCTTTTTCTCCCGACCTGGATATAGTATCCGAAAAACTGTTCGGTTTAACCACCAGGGGCGGCAGCGAATACTGCGGTGCGGCCATAAAGGATGCAACCGACAACCTCAACTGGGCAAAAGACGATAGCGTTTACAAGGCTGTTTTTATAGCGGGCAATGAGCCTTTTAACCAGGGTCCCGTCAATTTCGTTGAATCCGCGCATGCCGCGGTTGCCAGAGGCATTGTTGTCAACACAATATATTGCGGCCCCTCTGATGAAGGCATCAACGGCCGCTGGCTGGAAGGCGCTACCGCAGGCAACGGAGATTACATGAGTATAGATACGCGTACGGATGTAGTGGCGGTCAGAACACCGTACGACGATGAAATCGCCCGGCTGGGAATGCTTATGAATGACACATACATTCCTCTTGGCTCCGAAGGAAATGTCAATTACGAACGCCAGGCCAGGGTGGACAAAGAAGCCACTAATTCGGCATCGGCGGGATCGTCGGTTGAACGCGCCATTTTTAAATCCAATAAGCAATATAGCCGGTCAGCACGATGGGATGTAACCGGGCAGGTGGCCGATGGAAAAATAAAAACCGATGATATTAAAAAGGATGAGCTTCCCGAAAACCTGCGAAAACTCAGTAAGGCTGAGATCGACGAATACATTAACAAGAAAATAAAGGATCGCAAGGATTTAGAGGCAAAAATTAGCGGCCTCAGCGCCGAGCGCCGCCAATATATGGAAAAACTGGCAAAATCGTCAACAGGGCAGATGACTTTAGACAAAGCCATGCTTGGAGCAGTCCGCTCTCAGGCGTCTAAAAAGAAACTTAATTTCAAATAAAAGGTAAACAATATGACTGTCAGAGTAAGATTTGCTCCATCACCCACTGGATATTTGCATATTGGCGGCGCGCGTACCGCGTTGTTTAACTGGTTGTTCGCAAAAAAAATGGGCGGCACGTTTATCTTAAGGATAGAAGATACCGACGAGGCGCGTTCCACGGAGGAATCAGTAAGTGCCATACTGGACAGCATGAAGTGGCTGGGACTCGACTGGGACGAAGGTCCCGATGAGATCAAAGGTGAAAAAATCGAAGGGAAATGTGATTCTGAAATTATCGAGATATTTGAAAGCGGAAAAAAAGGCCCTTATTTTCAAATGGAACGTAAGGCACTAGGTATATATCAGAAATACATCGACCAGCTCATAGCCGAAGACAAGGCATACCCCTGTTATTGCACGCCTGAAGAAGTGGACGCGATGCGCAAGCGCGCCCAAGCCGAAAAAAAACCTCCCAAATATGACGGAACGTGCTGCCGCCTCGGCGCGGCGGAACGCGCTCAGAAAGAGGCTGAAGGCCGCAGCGCAGTTATACGTTTTAAAATGCCGCAGGCCGGCGCCATAGAGTTCGATGATATTATCCGCGGCCATTTGACGTTCGATAATACGCTGCTTGACGATTTCGTCATCATGAAGGCGTCGGGCGTTCCGACATACAATTTTGCCTGTGTTATTGACGATCATCTCATGGAAATATCTCACGTTATCCGGGGCGACGACCATCTTTCAAATACGCCGCGCCAGGTGCATCTATATAATGCCCTGGGCTGGCAGCACCCTGTGTTCGCGCATCTTTCAATGATACTCGGGCCGGACGGTACCCGGCTTTCCAAGCGGCACGGCCACACGTCGGTGCTTGAGTACAAAAACGACGGCTACCTGCCCGAGGCCATGATAAATTATCTCGGGCTGCTTGGCTGGTCTACGGAAGAAAGCCAGCAGTTGTTTGCCTCCGGCGAGATGGTAGAAAAGTTTTCGCTGGAGCGCTGCTCGAAAAGCCCCGCGGTTTTCGACCCTCAGAAACTGGTATGGATGAACGGCGAATACGTCCGCGCGCTGCAAGGCGAAAAACTTTATGAAGTGTTTGCGTCATGGGTAAAGGAAACGGGCAACGGTGGGAAGATAGCCCATTGGAACAACGAGCTTTTACGCAGGATTTTCATCGTGGAATTTGAGAAGGTAAAGCTCCTGAAGGACGCTTTCGAGTTATTTGACTTTTTCTTTACCGATAATGTAGAATATAATCCGGAGGCCGTTGCGAAGGTGTTTAAAACTCCGACGGCCAAAAGCGTTTTGGATGATTCCGTCCTCAGGCTTGCGGATATGGCGGATTTCAGCGCAGCGGCGCTCGAGCAGTTTGCCAGGAACCTGGCAGTAGAAAAAGGCCTCAAAACCGGCCTTGTGTTTCACCCGCTGCGCGTTGCCGTATCCGGTAAAACGACAGGCCCCGGCTTGTTTCATATGATGGAACTGCTGGGAAAAGAGGCGGTGCTTGCGCGCATAAAAACCGCGTTAAGCAGATTTTTTTTGTAACGTATGGCTGAACAACAAAGCAGTAAAAGCGCTGATTCACTGTTTCTGAGCCTAGTATCCATGCTTGCTACCGCCTGCTGGCAGCAGATGGGAAAAATGCCAAGCCCCGTAAGCGGCAAGGTTGAGCGCGAGCTGAACCATGCCAAGATGACGCTCGACCTGCTGATAATGCTGCGAGATAAAACGAAGGGCAACCTCTCGCCCGACGAGGAAAAAGCGATACAAAGCACCGTATCCAACCTCCAGCTTAATTACGCCGACGAGCTTCTAAAAACAGATAACCAGCAAACCAAAAATTAATATCGCAAAATTGCCCCGTGGTGTAACGGTAACACGAACGGCTCTGGACCGTTAATTCAAGGTTCGAATCCTTGCGGGGCAGCCACAAACTGTCGACGGTAATATCGTCGGTAGAATTTCGGTACATCGACGGATATGTGGCAATATTTTGCGATTTTGTCGACGATGAAATGGTTGTGGCCGGGGTGGTTTGTTTTTTCTCAAATAAGATACATCCCTTCCCGTAAACTTATCGTCGGAATATAGCCCCATTCTCGTATCAAAGTATCTAAATTCAAACATTTTGCTTTTGAAGAATTTCAGAGCTTTTTCGCTGGTTATGTCAGAAACTTTTGGTTTTCTTTAAAGCTCTGAGCCAAATTATGCAATATCCGACGGCAACGATGAAATCTCTGTGATTCGGAAAGAGAGAGATTTGTAGATAAATAGGTGAATATATGTCAGAACTAGACAAGATACTATTAAAACTAAAAAGACAAAAAGCAATTCTCAGGCGAAAATTTAAGATCAAAAGCTTAGGTGTTTTTGGTTCCTATTCAAGAGGCGAACAGCGGAAAACAAGCGATGTCGACGTGCTTGTCGAGTTTGACGAGCCGCCGGGACTAATTGGTTATGTTTCGCTTGAAGACGAGTTAGGCAAATATATCGGAAAGAAAGTCGATCTTGTAATGAAGTCGGCGCTCAAGCCTCATGTCGGACAACAAATACTTCGTGAGGTCATTTACATATGAAGAAGCGCGACTATAGTGACTATCTGCAGGATATACTTGATTCCTGTTCCGACGTGCAAGAATTTATAAAAGGTTTATCGTATGATGACTTCGCTTGTGACAAAAAGACAAAAGCTGCTACTGTCCGAGCTATTGAAGTCATAGGAGAGGCGGTAAAGAATATTCCCGCCAGTTTTCGAGCCAAGCATACAAATATCCCTTGGAAGCAAATAGCCGGCATGAGAGATAAACTCATTCACGAATACTTTGGTGTTGATTCAAGAGTTCTGTGGAAAACCGCCACGGAAGATGTGCCACAGATAGAGGCAGAGTTTGAGAAGATCATTAAGGAAATCGATTAAGATCTTCATTCACCAGTTTACGGCAGCGCCTACGACTCCGCATGAAATCTAAGATCCTCACCTCTTTTATTGCATTTCTCCTCTTGTTGAACTCCTGTGCCGCCGGTTTGCTTCAAGTACAATATTTGAAAAATAGCGACACATTGCCGCTAAGAGAAATTTCTCTTGCTCCTGCCGACTTTAATCGGATGATAAACGATATACATGCCTTAAGAGAAAAGATAGAGCGTCTTGATAGCCAACTCAGCGAAAAAGATTATGATGAAATTATCACAGAATTAACTCCGATCATTGAAGAATATAAGAAATATACCTCCGTCAATATACTCGGCAAGAATAAAGCCAAGATACTGGTTCCTCCCAGAACAAAACTTACTCTAACCTTGAACACCTATTGTCTGTCGTCCGGCAAGGCAGCACCCTCTGCCGATGAAGCTTATGTCCTGGTAAATGAAACGCCGGACATTCCCCTGTATGACGAGATAATGCGTTTTGCGAACACAAAAGAGCGGGTAAGCCAATCTCTAAAGCAGAACCTTTTGTGGAATTTGGAAAACAAAGTTACATTTGAAGAATTGCCACTAGAACAGAAATCCTTGTTGCTTAAGGTCGATCCATACGCCTACCTTAAAGTAAACAGCCACCTCAAGGAGGCCGCCAAGAGGGAATTCAATAAATTACTCGACAATTACTTGCCGCAAGTGGGGAAGGTAAAAGATGCCATAGCCATTTTGAAAGGAAAAGCGTACGCTTACCAGGATTACGCGCAACAAATCGAAAATCTTAAATCAAAATATTCGAAACCTTCCAATGATAAACCTATAAAATCTGTTGGCCATGATATTTATACTCTTGTGAAAGCCGATGGATATTCTCGTGCTACCGTAACATTTATCAATACTACCGACAAGGGACAGGAGATAAATTCATATTTTAAGCCTTTGCGGAAAGACGTGCAACCGTTGGGTTTTGATATGCCGGATATTGGGGAAAATTATATTGAATATCGGAAAGAAGTATTGTCTTTTTCGGCAGATCTACTGGAGAGAATCGGATATATAGGGTTGGGTGACGTGAAAACAATTGATGAGAACCCTGATAGGCTATTGAAAATTGTTTTGGCATTTAAAGATAAGCATTTGGCGTTTAGTCGGACGAGAGAAGAATTTGGGTATAATGGGGTCGACGACATCAGCGATGCCTTTAGACATGCTTATTGGAATGCTATTATGACAAGGGATATTGGTTATGATTTTGCAAAAGAAATTGCCGATAATCATGAATTAAATCCCGATAACGAATATTCGATTAAGATGGATCTGAATAATAATAGAATCGGCAGGGATTTGGCTAGAGGGCTGATGGAGCGGGGTATAGTAGACAATAATTCCTATGCCAAAGAGATACTTGAGAATATCGATCAATTAACGCAGAGTCCAAATAATGAAAAGAAATAATCTAATTATTGTTTTTACCGCTTTTGCTTTCATGGCATTATTTTACATTCCACTTTTTGCGAGATTTTTACTTCCCATAAATTTATTTTCCAGTATCCTCGGTTTCTATTATTTTATTTCGTTGATTATTGTAGATGCGCTATTAACAATTACAGGATTGATTGCTATTATAATAATTGTTTATAAAATAGTCAGAAAGCAAGTGCAGAATAGAATATTTTTATTTTTGGCGGCTTCGTTCCTGTCAATGGTCTTTTTTTCATTTCAAAATGTCTTTATTTATAAGATCATTTTGGGAGAATTGCCCATAGGTTCTAATCTGGTTAAATTCGATCCGAATCAATGGAAAGAAAAATCTTCATTGAACGCACCGGGTGGTATCAGTTACAGGGAAAGAATGTTGAAGAATCTTGTAAGAAGTGTCCTGCCTGGCAAGAACAGGGGCGAAATTGTAGAATTGCTTGGCCCATCTCTGGAAACAAATTATTTCAAAGATGTTGACAAGGATTTGATATATTTCCTAGGGCCCGAAAGAACAAGTATATTCAATATTGATTCAGAATGGCTCCTCATTTGGATTGATGAAGATGGTAAGTTCAAGAAATATCAAATCGTGAACGACTGAAATCGGTTCGGGATTCAATCGTGCGCCCGTTTAGATTCTCTGAATCGACAACACGAGTGTTTCAGTGGCCATTGAGGATTTAGGGGACGGAGTTAGGTGATTAGGTATTGGGACATGACAGAACTTCGACGATGGGATATTGCCATCGAACACGAATACCTAATCACCTAACTCCGTCCCCGATGCTTCCCGGAAATGCTTTAAAAATTTGATCCCGTTATTTTTGCATGGGCGATTTAGTTGTTTTAGCGAATAGTTGGTTTGTTAAATCATGGCTGTCCAAATTAAGTAGTCATACCACGCGAAAGCGGGGTATCCAGAGGTTTTAGCGTCGTGCTGGATTCCGGCTTCCGCCGGAATGACGACGCGGACAATTCCAAATACTGAACAGTTTTTTCGACGGTGAATATTATCTAAATTGGACATGTATGTTGTTAAATATGAAATTACTGCTTTTGGCATTGTTGTTTATTTCGGCGGATGTATATGGGGAGCAATGGTTTGCTCCGGTACAGATACAGAACCGTAACGATGTTCGTCAATTGAAGCTCACGGAAATAGGGGAGTATGGTATCAGGAGGAAGGCAAGGCCGGGTGTGCCCAGCCATCTGCACACAGGCATAGACATTAAGCGGCCGAATAACAACTATGAGAGTGAACCCGTCTTGCCAGCCTGCCCCGGTAAAATAATCAGCATAAGGTATGACGGGCCTTTTGCTCAGATTATCATCGAACATAACGGGCTTTGGACGGTGTATGAGCATATCGCTGATATAAAATGCAGGGTTGGAGAGGCCGTTGATCCGCAGCTGCCGATTGCCAGATTTTTTAATAAAAATGAACTTGATAAATATGGTTGGAAGTTTGATCATTTTCACTTCGAGGTTATGAAGGCTAACCCTATACCTGTAGCACACACCAAAGTACACCCTGACCGGTTCTTCAATACGTATGCTTTACTGTGTTATGAAGAAAGTAGCCTGGCTGAACGGTATTTTAATCCTTTGGATTTCATACACCGGCAACAAAATCTGGACGTTAAACCCGGAATTTGCAATAGGACGCGGAATTCGTCGAACAATGCGGGACTTTTTCTTCCGAAAAAAGCTCAACCGTAGTCAACGCTACGCTTTCGCTTTTTTCGTCGAAAAAGCCTCCGCCTTGTTCGCCTCGGTTCTCGCGCCTATTGCAAAATCCGGGTTAAAAGAGGAGAGGGACAATGAACATCGTAAGGTTCACGGCAATTCTATTTTTGTTGTGTGTGGCAAGTTTATTACGTTGTGATGTTGCCAGCGCGGAATTAAAAATTCTTACTGTCACCCCGCTGGGCGCGACCGATGCCAGGGACGCATCCAATACCATTGCAGTAACTTTTGATAAACCGATTGTTCCGCTGGAACAATTGCCTGAAGGAGACGGGGCGGGGCCTTTAATCATTAAGCCGGCTATAAAGGGACAATACCGCTGGCAGGGAACTTCCACTCTTTCTTTTACGCCTTCGGAGCCTTTGGCCGCGGCCACGGAATATGAAGTGACAATACCTGGCAAACTGAAATCACAGATAACCGGCGATGTCTTGAAGGATAATTATTCGTGGCGATTCGAGACGGTAAGGCCTAAGCTTGTGTACAGTAGTCCGAGAGACGGAGAAGGTTGGGTGAGTCTGGATGAAAGCATTATATTGTTTTTCAATTTACCGATGGACCCGAGGAAGGTAAGGCCGGGTGGCGCGGGCAAACCGGCCATAAGAATATTCGAGTTAGACAGTAACGGCAAAAAAAGTGATGCCGATTACAATATCGTCCGGAACGCGGTTGCAAAAGATTTTGAGAACAGGCGCATTTATATTCCCGAGAAACTTTCAAACACGCTGATTCTTTTTCCAACAAGGCCGTTAAATAAAGGCTGCACATATATAATTGAGATCGAGCAGGGATTATTGGCCAGGGAAGGTAATTTAGGGACGTTAAAACCGCAGGCCATCCGTTTTAAAGCGTTTGCCGATTTCGCATACATTTCACCTGTGGAAGGTGAACGAGTTACTCCGGGATATGGATTGAACTTGAAGTTCAGTAATCCGGTCAGGAACTCCGACCTCATAAAGCATTTCCGCATTGATCCTGAAATAGAAATAAATGACGATTATTATGGCCACGACGAATTCTCCTCATGCTCATACAATGCATTTGAAAATGACGTTTTTTGTTGGTCAAATATTCCCGTGAAACTCAAAGCCGGTACTACCTGCCAGATAATGATTGACGGGGCATTGGAAGATAAGTATGGTCAAAAGCTGGGGAAAGATATAACGGTAAATATAAGGGTGGATGATTTTCCTTCACGTATGGACATGCCGACCGGCGTAGGTATTGTCGAAAAGTATTTGCCGAAGCTCAGGCATCCGATTACTCTTTTAAACATTGAAGAATTAAGATTGCAGAAAGCCATGATCCCGCCAGAATCTATTGTTCCCTTTGCCCGGGAGTGTTATGACAAATCTTACTGCAGCTTTTCTCCCGTGTCTGGTTTTAACGTGGATAGAATGTGGTATCCAAAAATAAATAGGAATGAAAGAACGCTTCTGCCGATAGAGCTTAAGGAATCCCTGGGCGATTCTCTCAACGGTATGGTTTATTTGCAAGTCAGCCATGAAGACGAGTTTTATCCGAAGAATTATCGCTACCAGAATGCGCTTTTGCAGGTGACGGGATTGGGAATTACAGGCAAGTTTTCGCCTGACGGTAATTTGATTTACGTTTCATATCTTAAAACAGCCATGCCGGTTAAAGAGGCGGATATTGAATTAAGGGACGACAGCAATAAAGTTCTGTGGAGAGGCAAGACAAACGGTTTCGGTTTTGCGGCAACGCCCGGTTGGGAAGACTTAAATATCGTTCCCGCGGAAAGATGGAAAAAGCCGAGGTTATGGGTTGTTGCCAGAAAAAACGGAGATCTTTCATTTATTCATTCCGACTGGGGAACGGGAATATATCCGTACCATTTCAATATTGATTATGACTGGTCTCCCGCCTGTCCTGTGTACCAGGGATATATATTCTCCGAGCGTGGCATTTACCGGCCGGGCGAGCCGGTCTATATCAAGGGAATATTAAGAGAGAAAAGACAGGGCAGGTGGCAGATACCCAGGATAAAAGATTACAAAATATTCATTAAAGATTCACGGTCAACAGAAGTGCTGAGGTCTACGATTACAGTGTCGGGTAATGGTTCATTCGATTTTGTGTACACCATTGATAAGAATTCTCCGACAGGATATTATTCGATTTATGTATGGCAAATAGATGCTCCGGAGAATACTAAGAATGGCAATGACGGGGGATATTCTTCATATAACGACAGAAATATCAGGCTTTCTTCATCTTTTAGAGTGGAAGAATACAAGCCAGCTATTTTTGAGGTAACAACCAGGAATGATAGAGAGGAATATATTACAGGCGATACGGTAACCGTAAAAGTAAATGGGCGATACTTGACCGGTTCTGCAATGGCCGATGCAGAAATTAACTATTCCGCAAGGCTTGTCCCCGGTGGATTTGCTCCTGAAGGTTGTGACGGCTATACGTTCGGCACATATGATTGGAACGGGGGTGAATATTCCCACGGCGACCGTACAATTGTTTCCGGTTCAGATAAACTTGACAGGGAAGGCGTATTCACGTTTTCGTATATGCTTAAACCCGGAGGCGGACATGGCAGTTACAATGTTATCAGCGAAGCCTCGGTAACCGCTCCTGACAGGCAGAAATTATCGGGGCGGGCGGTTACTACAGTCCATGGCGCCGAGTTCTATATCGGATTAAAGTCAGAGTCAACGTTTATTGAGAAGGGTAGTTCTTTTAAAACCAATGTTGTTGCGGTAAATTCCAAAGGCCGGAGAATATCCGGAAAACTGCTTGAGTGCAGCCTTGTCCGCAGGGAATGGCGATCCGTTAGAGTCGGCGGAACGGGCAGAAGGTGGGAATGGCAAACGGAAGTAAAGGACGTCATGGTAACCACATTTACGATAGTTTCCAATCAGGCGCCTTATGCATGGAGTTATCAACCCGATAAATCCGGATACTATTATTTAAGAGTTAATGCCACGGACGATCGCGGAAATGCTGCAAGCTCATCGCAATATTTTTACGTAACCGGGCAGGATTATTGTGGTTGGCAGAGAGAGGATACGGATAGAATCGAGCTGGTATGCGATAAAGTCAGGTATAAGCCGGGGGAAACGGCGAAAATTCTTGTGAAATCGCCTTACGAATACGCCAATGCAGTCATTACACTTGAGCGGGAAGGCATCATTACTCAATGGTTAACTACGGTAAAGGGAAGCGCCGATACGATAGTTGTGCCTATAAAAAAAGATTATTTACCCAATGTATATGTGTGCGTAATGCTCTACCAGGGCAGAACAAGCGAAAATAAATTTTCTGAAGAAGAGGATGAAAATGGAGATAAACAGGATTTAGGAAAACCTTCATTCAAAATAGGATATACCAACCTGCCGGTTGATGCCGACGAAAAACGCCTTACGGTTAATGTTGCCACCGACAAAAAGGAATACAGGCCGGGCCAGCAGGTGAATGTCAGTTTAAAAGTAGCCGATAACCGCAACAAAGGCACGCCTTGCGAAGTGGACGTTGCTGTAAGTGATCTGGGAATACTGAATCTGATCAATTATGCCACGCCCAATCCTTTCCCGTACTTTTATGGATCAAGACCGCTGTCAGTTGAAACTGCGGAAACGCGCCTGCACATGATCGGGCAGAGAAATTATGGCGAAAAAGGTGAAAATCGCGGTGGCGGCGGAGGATTCATCGCCGATGTGGACCCGAGGTCGAAATTTATTCCCACCGCGTACTGGAATCCGAAAATAATTATAGATAGCGGTGGTAACGCCCGGTTTTCTTTTATACTTCCCGGCAATCTGTCTTCATTCAGAGTCATGGCTACGGCACATACCAAAGACTCCTCTTTCGGTTGCGGGGATACGCGTTTTGCCGTGAACAAACCGCTTATGTTAAAGCCGAGTTTGCCGCGATTTGTCATGCCGGGTGATAAATTCAGCGCAGGTGTTTTATGCCATAATAATACACAAGCGGATGGGAATGTTTTAATCCAGGTTGAAGCTACAGGAATCGTGCTGGAAGGCGGAAACAGCAGGGAAGTAGAAGTTAAAAGAGGTGAGGTTAAAGAGGTTGTCTTTAACTTTGTAGCGAAAAAACCGGGAAATGCGGAATTTGTTTTTAAGGCGGCGCTTGGGCAGGAGACTGACGGGTTGCAATGGACGGTGCCTGTCAATATGCCCCGACAAACAGAGGCAGTCGCAACATATGGCTCTACCATTGACAGCGCTAAAGAAGCTGTAAAGATACCTTCGAATATATGTGATGAAGCAAGTTCCTTAAACCTCGCTATTTCACCTACCGCGCTTGTGGGCGTCAAGGGAGGGCTTGAGTATCTCTTTGAATACCCATATGGCTGCCTGGAACAGAAAACATCAAAGGTGCTGCCGCTTATTCTGGCAGGCAAGTTTATTGATACATTTAATCTGGCGCCTTTGAAAGAACATGGCGGCGCGGAAATAATAAACAGTTATATTAAAGAGGCGGTTGAATTTCAACATAGTTCAGGTGGGTTCAGATTTTGGAAGGGGGGTAATGGCGTAGCTTCTCCTTATTTGACATGTTACGTTGCCTGGGTGCTCAGCCAGGCAAAAGACCGGGGGTATGCCGTTAACCCTGATGTGATCGCGAAGGCTTGCAATTATCTGAAAGCGTATTTGAGGGATGATAAAAGCGTATGGGCATGGCCATATGGCGCTAACGCAGGTTTGACGACAAAAGCGTTTTGTGTATATGTTCTCTCGTTGAATGGTTACCACGAACAATCATACATCAATGACCTCTATTCAAGGCGTGAGCAAATGTCGTTACTGGGAAAGATATACCTGCTAAAGGCGATCCATTATGAGAAAATGAATCAGGCGCTGGTTGACACTATTGTGCAGGAACTTAGTAACAGGGCGAAATACTCGCCAACTGAAATTCACTTTGAAGAACATTTTACCGACGGCATGGAATGGATATGGAATTCGAATGTGCGCACCACCGCCGCAATTTTGCAAGGTATCCTGGAAGTTAAGGGTGAATTTCCTAACGCCGAGAAAGTGGCTAAATGGCTTGCAAGTCAAAGAAAATCAGGGCGATGGACGAATACGCAGGATAATACCTATGTGTTCTATGCTTTTAATGAATATGTAAACAGGTATGAAAAGGAAAACCCTGATTTTACCGCGATAGTTACGCTGGAAGGCAAGGATGTGCTAAACGAAGTTTTCAAAGGCAGGACATTAAACTCCACGGCAATTAAAATTCCGGTAAGCGGTTATTCGCGGGACGTTTTATTGCCCGTAGATTTCCGCAAGACGGGCGCCGGCAGATTATACTACGATTTACGGATGATCTATTCCCCGTTGGGGGAATTGAAAGCCAGGAACGAAGGCATTTACGTTGAAAAGAAAATCGAAACGTTCAAGGGTGGTATTGACGGAAATAAATATCAGCTATCAGGAAGGTATAAGGTAACTTTAAAAGTAAAAAGTGATCAGGATCGGCGCTTTGTGGTTGTAGACGACCCGTTACCCGCCGGCTTCGAAATAGTGGATATGAGTTTTGCGACTGAAAGCAGCGAAGAAGCCCGGCAATTTAGTCAAACACTTCAAGATGACGGCAGCAGTTGGTGGGGCGGTTTTGACTATAGTGAAAAATATGACGACCGGGTTCTGTTATTCGCCAATTACCTTGAGCATGGAGAGCATACGTACACATATCTTATGCAGGCGACAACCGCAGGCGAATTTTTCATGCCTCCGACAAAAGCTGAAGAAATGTACACGCCTGAAGTGTTCGGGAGAACATCCCAGGGAACCGTGATAATTAAATGAAGCTTTTGAAGACGGCGCTGGTAATCGTCGCCGGTATCGGCGTTTCGGTTTATTCTTATGCGCGACTGTCCAAAATAGATGACGTTAAAATGTCATCCTTGAAGATAACCGATCGTAACGGCGTTTTGCTGAAAGAAATGCATTCCTGCAAATATGGTACGGCATACCCGGTAAACCTTAACGCGGTTCCCAGGCACTTTATTGACACGTTGTTATGCGCCGAAGATAAGCGTTTTTATCGTCATCCTGGAATTGATCCCCTGGCCATAACCCGCAGCCTTATACTTGATATAAGGCGAATGGAAATCGTCTCGGGCGGATCTACTATTACGCAACAGCTGGCTCGTAATACGGGCAATCGTCCCAGGACACTGCCGAATAAGCTCAGAGAAGCTGCGCAGGCGGTATGCTTTGAAATCCGTTATTCGAAAGATAAGATTCTACAGGAATATCTAAACCGCGTGCCGTTCGGAAACGGGGCATATGGCGTAGAGGCCGCCTCGCGCCTGTATTTCGGTAAATCAATAAATAATGTAACGCTTTCTGAATCGGCCTTTCTGTGCGCTATACCGGCTTCGAATAAATTGTACAATCCTTATAAAAGATTACCTTTTACGCTTAAAAGACAGAAAAGGATTCTGACATCCCTTTATATTGACGGGCTTATAAACAGGGAACAATACCTGGCGGCGTTAAATGAAAAATTAACTTTGTATCCTAAAAAGAATGCATTCCTTGCGCCTCATTTTTGCGATTTGGTTGCGGATAGATATAAAGGTTATGATGGAGAATTGAAAACGACGCTCGATCTGAATATCCAAAGAAAAATTGAATATATTATTGCCAACCATATGGCTAAGCTGGCCATGGCAAATGTAAATAATGCTTCGGTGGCCGTAATTGATAATAAATCTTGCGATATACTTGCTTTGGCCGGCTCGGCAGATTTTTTCGACGAACTTAACCAGGGGCAAGTCAACGGGGTTACGGCATTACGCCAGCCGGGATCATCTCTGAAGCCTTTTGTTTACGGCCTCGCATTTGGAAACGGAATGAATGCGGCGGATACGTTGTCTGACATCAAATCCAGCTTTGAGATACCCGGGGGCGGCTTATTTATGCCAAAAAACTACGATAAGGAATACCACGGTATGGTTCGCGCAAGGACTGCGCTGGCATGCTCATATAATGTTGCGACAGTCAATATTTCAGAGAAATTTGGATCAGACATTCTGCTGGCCAAACTGCGCGAAGCGGGTTTTAAAAGCCTTAACAGGGATGCCGGCTTTTATGGCCCCGGTTTGTCGCTGGGTTCCGGCGAAGTAACACTCCTTGAACTTGCCAGGGCATATTGCGGACTCGCCAACGGAGGAATGTTGAAGGGTTTGAGAATGATTTTGACAGAGCCGCAAACGGATATGGGGCGGTTTTTCAATAGAAGGGTCGCATATCTTATTACTGATATTCTTTCCGATAACAGCGCGCGCGCTCCGGCGTTCGGCGAGTTCTCTCCGTTAAGCTTTCCTTTTAAGTGCGCTGCAAAAACCGGAACGTCAAAAAATTTCAGGGATAACTGGACGGCCGGCTATACACCTCGATATACTGTCGCTGTCTGGGTGGGCAATTTTGACGGGAAGCCGATGTACAGCGTTTCGGGAATTTCGGGGGCGGGACCCATATTCAGGGATATAATGCTTGCTCTTGAAATAAGAAATCCCGACCGCGATTTTGAAAAGCCGGAAGGCCTGGCCCGGCAAGAAGTTTGCGCAGTTTCGGGTGAAGTGCCGACGAAGTATTGCAGCGAAACGATAAACGAGTTATTTATAAAGGGGAATATCCCGTTAAAACATTGCACAATTCACCAATCAGTCAAAATAGACAAACGCAATAATCTGCTGGCTTCCGTGGATTGTCCTCGTGAGTATCTGGAAGAAAAAGTATATAAGGTATATCCTTCAGAATACTATGAATGGGCAACGAGTGCAGGGGTTGAAATGCCTCCTTGTGAAGTTTCACGATTGTCTGGCACTGGAGAAGCTGAAGGAATGGCAAATGAATGTTACGTGGAATTGCCGCGGGATGGTGACGTATACAAAATAGACCCAATTTTGCGAAGATATTATCAGGAAATACCATTGAAGCCTAAAGTTAATGAGGACGTCAAACATCTTAAATGGCGCATTGATGGCAAGGAGATAATTTCCGATAAATATCCCTTCATCGTTTACTGGGAACTTGAACGGGGAAAGCATAAAATTGATTTTTCCGCATATACAGGTAACAATATTTTAGAGAGCAACAAGATAGAAATAACAGTCGTCCCCTGATCGCAAACTTTGGGGACGTTGTTTCTCACTATGCATAACTCATATCTCTCGGGAGTCCTGGCAGAATTAAAATACCGTATCAATATCACTGCAGAATACATTCCCGAAAACATACTCTGTGTTGACCCGAGTTATGCATAGTGAGAAACAACGTCCCCAAAGTTGACTTGAAAGTAATTAAATCTTTTGCTTTGATATAGGTGTAACACTGCGGAGTGTTGGTAGCGGGGAGTGCCTGCAAAGGAGGGTTATAAGATGATTATGGAAGCTATAAAGGAAAAGAAACAGGAAGTTAAGATGGATATAGAGGCTATGACGGAAGTGTATGCGAAGCTTGCAATTCCCGGGGCGCCGCATAAGATGCTTGCGAAAATGGAGGGAAGCTGGATCACAAGAAGCAGGATGTGGATGGACCCGGATAAGCCGCCCGAAGAATCTGTGGGAACAAGCCAAAATAAAATGATTTACGACGGCCGGTTCCTTCAGCAGGAGTACACCGACACAATGAGAGGCAATCCGGTTGCCGGGATGGTTATAACAGGATTCGACAACAATACGAAGAAATATGTTACGGTTTCGTTTGGCTCGATGAGCAGCGGCATGTATCTTTTTGAAGGTACGGCCAGCGCTGACGGGAAAACCATTACTCAGGAAAACAGTTATGTTGAACCGATCATGGGGGCAATGGTGTACCGCGCCGTAACAAGGTTCATTGACAACAATACCTATACGTTTGAAATGTTCGGCACAGATAAGAACGGCAAAGAGATGAAGATGATGGAGTCCAGCTACACACGTAAATAACGATGTTTTCCGAGATGGCCCGGCCGCTTCGGCCAGGGCTATCTCGGAGTAAGATTGCCCCCTATGAATAAATTGATTGCGATTCTTGACGATGAAGCGGATATAACGGAACTTGTCGCGCTTCACCTTTCGGGAAACGGGTTTACCGTTAAAGAGTTTCATGATCCGCGCGATTTCCTGAAATTCCTGAAAAAACAAATACCTGCTCTTATCATATTGGACTTAATGCTGCCCGGCACCAGCGGGCTTGAAATATGCAAGTTCCTTAAACAGGAACAGCGGTATGCTTCCATCCCGGTTATAATGCTGACTGCAAAAGCCGGGGAAACCGATAAGATTCTGGGGCTTGAGCTGGGAGCCGACGATTATATCACCAAACCGTTTTCGCCGAGGGAGCTGGTTGCGCGCGTAAAGGTGGCGCTGAGACGGAAAGAAGAGCCGGAATTTAAAAACACCGGGGCCGGCGACGATATAACAATAGACCGGCAGAGATTTGAGGTAATGGTTGAGGGTAAGCGTGTTGAGCTTACGACTACGGAATTCAAGATACTGGAATTGCTCGCATCAAAAAAAGGCATAGTTTTTTCAAGAGACACGATACTCAACACTCTGTGGGGCGAGGATAAAATAGTTGTGGACAGGACTATAGACGTGCATGTCAGGCATTTAAGGGAAAAGCTGAAAGGCGCCGGAAAGCTCATTAAAAACGTGCGGGGCATGGGATACAAACTCGACGCATGAAAAAATCATTTTTTCTTAAGGTTTTCGGCGGGTACACTCTGATAATTATCGTATTGTCAGCGGTGATACTCCTTTTTTCTTTTGAAAAAATGCGCGATTTCCACATCCGGAGCCTGACCAGGGATTTAAAAAGCGTGGGCAGCGCCCTGCGCCCGACTGTAAAACCGTGGCTTGAAAACGGCCGCTACAACGAGCTTGACGCCGCCATAAAGAAACTCGACAATGATATACAGGCGCGCATAACCGTTGTCAGCCCGACGGGCATTGTTCTTGCCGATTCAAAAGAAAACCCGCAAGGCATGGAGAACCACGGCAACAGGCCTGAGATCATGCAGGCGCTGGTTTCCGACGCCGGCGCCTCGTTGCGGTACAGTACAACGGTAATGGAAAAGATGTTGTACGTGGCTGTGCCGGTGTCTTCCAACGGAAAAATTATCGGTATCGTAAGGGTCAGTCTTTTCTTAAAAGACATAAATAATTTTATTTCAACGTTGAAATATTCACTCGTAAATATAACGATACTGGCCGTTATCGTTTCAGTTGTGTTTGCGTCGCTGTTTTTGCGAAATCTCTCAAAGCCGGTCAGGATGCTGGCTGAGGCGTCGCGGCGCGTGGCCGCCGGGAATTTTGATACTCAAATCCACCTTGCCCAGGACGATGAATTCAGCGGGCTTGCCGGAAGTTTCAACTACATGACGGAACGCGTACGCGCACTTTTTGGCGAACTGTCCCAGCAGAAGGCGGAACTCAATACCATTATTTCTTCGCTCCAGGACGGCCTGTTTGTTATTGACGAAAAAGAGAAGATAATCCTGTACAACGAAAGTTTTCAGAAGATAGCCGGCCACGACATAATAAAGGATAAGTTTTACTGGGAAGTGGTGCGTGCGGCGGAGTTTTCGCAGCTTATCAGGAGCGCTTTCTCCGGTAAAAAGAGCCTTTCGGGAGAAGTGTCAATAGGCGCCAATGCGTACCTATGCAGTGCGAGTTATCTTCTGACCAAGAGGGAAGTCGTCGTTTTGTTGCATGACATAACTGGAATAAGGCAGCTTGAGAAAATAAAGAAGGATTTCACCGTGAATGTATCGCACGAACTGCGGACGCCTCTGTCTGCCATCAAGGGCTACGTGGAAACCCTGGAAGACAGTATAGACGAAAAGAACATGAGATACCTGCAGATAGTGAAGCGGCACACGGATCGTTTAACCAGCATCGTGGAAGATCTGCTTTCACTCTCGGAGATGGAAGAAAAAGAATGCAGGTTCGAACAGGTGCGGCTGGATGAGGTTGTGGTTGCCGCCGCAAATGTTTTTACCCAGAAACTTTCACAAAAAAACCTTTCCCTTACGCTTGCGGTTGAGCAAAACCTTCCGCCCATTCGTGCAGATCAGTTCAGGCTGGAGCAGATGCTTATTAATTTGATTGACAATGCTATAAAGTACACTGAAAAAGGGTCCGTCGAGATCGGGGTTTCCCGCAAGGACGGGGGGATAGAGATGTATGTTCGCGATACGGGTATAGGAATACCCGGGGAACATCTCGGCCGTATTTTTGAGCGCTTTTATGTTGTGGATAAATCGCGCTCCCGGAAGCTGGGCGGCACGGGACTCGGGCTTTCTATTGTCAAGCATATAGTTTTGTTGCATAATGGCGCTATTAAGCTTGACAGCATTCCCGGTAAAGGTACAACTTTCACAATCACCCTCCCCGCATAGATCCCGCTGATTTTCAGCCTTAACACAAAATTAACAAAAACTTAATACAGGGTTAACACTAAATGTTTATACTGTTAACCAAGTCAGGTGCCAGATTACGAAAAAAGAGTGATCATATCGCAACTGTTGTAATCCCCCTCACCCTACCCTCTCCCCGACGGGGAGAGGGCGGAGATGTGGAAGCCGCACTTTCCTCTCCCCGACGGGGAGAGGGCGGAGATGTGGAAGCCGCACTTTCCTCTCCCCGACGGGGAGAGGATTCGGGCGTAAATATTATGCTCTCCTCTCCCCGTCGGGGAGAGGATTAAGGTGAGGGGAAGTCAGTGCGTTTCAACGGACAGATGTGATTACTATTATCCAAAAGGAGGTTCCATGGATAAGACAAGAGTTTTATTTGTATGCGTTCATAATAGTGCAAGGAGCCAGATGGCGGAAGCGTTTCTTAATGCCGTTGCCGGCGACAGGTTTGAAGCCCATAGCGCAGGGCTGGAACCCGGGATATTAAATCCGGTTGCGGTTGCGGCGATGAAAAACATAGGGATTGATATTTCAGGCAACAAAACGAAAAGCGTTTTTGACTTTTACAAAAGGGGCGAAATATTCCGCTATGTGATTACGGTTTGTGATGCGGTTGCCGCGCAGCGCTGCCCGATATTCCCGGGGGTGCATAAAACATTTCAATGGGATATCCCTGATCCTGCGGCAACAACGGGAACCGATGAGGAGCGGCTGCGGAAAACCGGGGAAATACGCGATACAATTAAAAATAAAGTCGAAGAGTTTGTTAAACAGGTATCGGGAGATTTATGAATCCCGTAGTAATTGTTGATGACGAACCCGATATCGTGGAACTGGTTGTTATCAACCTTGAAAGGGCGGGATTTGCCGCAAAAGGGTTTACCGAGCCGGGGGAGTTTCTGAAATTTCTGGCAAATCACAGTCCTGCCCTGGCAATACTTGATCTCATGCTTCCCGGCATTGACGGTTTCGATATATGTAAGCGCATGAAACAAGACAGCCGGCTTTCTTCCGTACCCGTTATCATGCTGACCGCAAAAAATGAGGTAAACGATAAAATACTCGGACTTGAATTGGGCGCGGATGATTACATAACAAAACCATTTTCGCCCCTTGAGCTTGTTGCCCGGGTTAAATCCGTTTTACGGCGTAATGCCGGCGAGAAAAAAGGGAAAGTGATGGAAATCGGCGGCGGCGCGCTTACAATTGATTTGGAAAAATACTGTGCTGTTGCCGGCGGCCAGAAAATCGAGTTGACCGCCACGGAGTTCAGGATACTCGAGCTTCTTGCGTCTAAAAAGGAACACGTGTTTTCGCGCGAAGCCATTCTCGATCATTTGTGGGGAAGCGAGAAAATTGTCGTTGACAGGACAATTGATGTTCACGTAAAACACTTGAGGGCTAAATTAGGCGCCGCCGGCGGTTTTATTAAAAGTGTAAGAGGCATAGGATATAAAATTGAGGCCGGATCTTGAAATCATGGAAAATGACAAACTCATATCCCAATACGCGCCGTTGGTAAAAGCGATAGCTTCGAAGTACAGGAACTATGGCATACCTATGGACGATCTCATCCAGGAAGGATACATCGGCATACTGGATGCCTGGCAGCGCTATGATAGCGGCAAGGGCGCAAAATTCTCCACGTACGCGTCTTTCTGGGTTAAGAAAAAAATGATCGAAGCGTTAAACAGGGAAAAGGGCGAAACGATGAATGCGGTTTCTCTCACGGAAGAGCTGCAAGTGCCTTCTTATGATTCAGCGGCGCCGCAATCCATGCCGCTGCCAGAAGGAATGCCCGATATTGAAGCGCTTGTCTTCCGGTTGCTTTTCAAAGAATGTAAAACCCTTAAAGAAATATCGAGGGAATTGAACATGCCGGGTGAAAGAATACGGCAAATAAAGCAAAAAGCGCTTAGAAGAATAAAAATTAACAAAACATTAACGCAATCCTTATATTCAATTAACAATCCCTGAGTATATACTTATAGCACGTAACAAAACGGATGATGTGCTATAAGGGAGGTGATAATCACCGCGCACGGGTTGTTAATCATGGACGTAAACGTAAAAATATGAAATAAGGAGAATGCGAAAAATGAAGCCGATTGTAAAAATAGGAATATTGATAATGCTTACCCTGCCGTATGCAAAAAATATGTCGTATGCAGGCGAGGCTGACATGCTAATCAACAAACTTGCCGAAAAAGGAATTATAACATACGGCGAGGCGCAGCAGATAATGACGGAAAGCAATGAAGAAGCGCGTAAAAAACTTGCAAAAGGGGAAGTAGGCACGATTCCCGGCTGGATACAGAACATATCAATGAAAAGCGACCTCAGATTGCGCCACCAGGGAGACTTTGATTCTACAAAAAGCTTCCCGAGAATAAGGGAAAGAATGAGGCTTCGCGTCGGATTTTCAACCAGGATGATTGAATCGGCGGAAGCCGGTTTCGGCATTGCAACCGGTGGTGAAACAACGACAACTGGTGGCGGAGCGGTATACGATACGGAGCCGACATCCACCAACCATACGTTTGCCAACGGTTTTGCCAAAGCGCAACTAATGGTTGATTATGCATATATTAAGTACGCGCCCGCCGGCTGGCTGACTGTTACGGGCGGAAAAATGAAAGCAGGTACGCACGTGTGGAACCCCACCGACCTGCTG
>Ga0208977_1000704_pt1 | contig 21899 bp, 18 predicted proteins | sample RifOxyA2_FD_184030 | JGI IMG/M metagenome (GOLD analysis project Ga0208977, IMG submission 184030) | Groundwater microbial communities from Rifle, Colorado - Rifle Oxygen_injection A2 (SPAdes) | ecosystem: Environmental > Aquatic > Deep subsurface > Groundwater | place: Rifle, Colorado, United...
TAGCGTATCTTTTTTATTGCTTCAATCTCGTTTTTTGCGGCTTCATTTTTTCCTTCGAGAAACAATATTTCAGCCAGGCGGAACCGGGCGTAGATATAAACCGGCTCCTGCTCTACGGCGCCGGCGTACCATTTGAATGCATTATCGTAGTCTCTGCCGCCGTAAAAAATATCTCCGACTTCTGAATAAATAAAGGCGTTGTGCGGGTCAAGATGCAGCGCTGTCTTATAAGCGCTCAGCGCCTCTGGTATCTTTTTTTGCTCTGCAAGAAGGCGCGCGTAATCAACGTGCAGATTATTGTCTTCCGGCCGGAACGCAAGCGCTTTCGTATATAGCGTTTCCTTTTTTTGCGGCAAGGGTTCGTTTGCTATGCGGGATGCCCATAAGCCGGAGTTAAGAGGGTTTAAGGTTGTGGCGATCGCATACAGCTTTAGTTTTTCAAAGATGAACGATGAAGAAACCACCAGTACCGCCGTCATGGCAAGCATTACTGCCGGCCTTAAAAAACCCGTGAGCGCCGGAGAAATAGGCAGCTTTTTTTTAACGGGCGCAATGTTGCTCGCAAAGAAAATCAACATAAATGATATAACCGGCAGGTGCAGATTAAAATCAAAAAAACTATGCGTCAGGATTGCTATCGCGCCTGAAACGCTTGCCGTCTTCAACCAGTGTTTCTGGCTTGTATCCGGCGAACGTGTGGTTTTAATCCCATAAATCATGCCCGCGGCCAGCAGCGAAAGGAAAATAGCAAGCCCAATTATACCATTTTCTACGGCGCAATCAAGGTATTCATTATGAGCAAAACGCGTTGTGCGCCCATAGCGAGCGGTTTCCCATTCGCAAGGAGCTTTAAACCGGTTGAACACGGACCCGAAGCTGCCCAATCCCCAGCCGGTAAGCGGGCGTTCTTTCAAAGCGTTAATCCCTGTGCGCCAGATTATAGAGCGGCCTGTTCCCTGCTCGGAAGAGAACTTATGGGTGGCCCACTTTGCCAGGAATTGCCGGGGCATAAATACAAAACCGATAAGCGCAATTATGCACAGGGCGATAAGCGGTTTTAGCATTCTACGGAAATTGTGGAAACCGAGATACGCCGTCCCTGCCACTATGGAAACCCATGCCCCGCGGGAAAACGTGAAGAACTGAGCCGTAATTAAAATCGTCAATAATATCGCCGGCAGTATATGGCTTTTGATTCTTTTCCGGCCAGAAAAAATAATGTAACTTATTGTTGTTGTTATCGCAGGCGCCAGGAAGCCGGCCATGAGGTTATGATTCGGGAAATGTGCGCCGGGAAGGGTTGTTTTGGCAACATATTGTTTCCAGCCGAGAAATCCCTGGAAGCAGACTACGGCGCTTAATACTGCGCAGAGTAAGAGGTATGTGAGAAAAAACTTTTCCTGCACGCCTTCCTCGTCGCGGAAACGCACCATTAAATAAAAAAGCGCAATGAACAGCAAGACATTCATCGCATGCATTATGCCTTCCATGCGTATGGCGAAGGAATGAATCGCTGAAAAAAATATTACTGTGCCGAATGCCAGCAGGGGAACGTCAAGGGCGGTTGAATATATGAATGGCTTTTCCTGTCGCAGGAATAGAAAAATAATAAACAGGGCGGCCAGGTAGAAGGCAACTATACCAGCGACTTCCCGTCCGCCGCGAAAGGCTGCGAGGATGGGTAGAAGGAGCAGGAGCAGCGATGCGATATTCTTGCGGGAGAGCATCACGGCTTACTTGCTTGCCAGCTGGCTCATTTCAAACATAGGCATGAACATGGCGAGCACTATTGCGCCGATGACTACACCCATGCCCACCATGATAAGAGGTTCTATCATGCTGGTAAGGCCTTTCACCGTGACGTCAACTTCCTGGTCGTAAAAATCGGATATTTTTGCGAGCATGGTATCAAGGTTCCCGGTTTCCTCTCCTATGGCGATCATCTGTATTACCATGGGCGGGAATACGCCTGTTTTCTTCAGGGGGTCAGCCATGCGTTCACCTTCGCGTATGGATTCTTTTGCTGTACCTATGGCGTTTTCGATTACCTTGTTGCCGCTGGTTTTTGCGACGGTTTCAAGCGCCTGTAAAATAGGTACGCCGGATTTTATAAGTGTCCCGAGCGTGCGGCTGAATTTAGCCACGGCAACTTTTTTAAGAAGCAGCCCGAAAAGCGGTATGCGCAGGAAATATGTGTCCGTCAACAGTAACCCTTTTTCGGTTTCCCTGAATTTTTTAAAACCTATAAAAACGCCTACCGGGAATGCCAGCACCAGCAGGAAAAATTTTCTTAAGAAATTGGAAAGCCCGATAAGAATTTTTGTCGGCAGCGGCAGTTCGGCGCCGAAACTCGAAAAAATTGTCTGGAAGGTTGGAATGATGAATATGAGCAAAAACAGAGTAACGGCGCCGGCAACCATGGTTATGACCGCCGGGTAGACCATTGCGCCTTTGATTTTACCTTTTAACTCCTCGGTGGCTTCAAGGTACGACGAAAGCCTTTCAAGGATAGTGTCGAGAATACCTCCGACTTCGCCGGCGCGTATCATTGAGACGTAAAGCGTGGAGAACGCCTTGGGATGCTTTGCCATGGCATCGGCGATGGAAATACCCTGTTCGATGTCCTGGCGCAGCCCGGTTATGGTGGCTTTAAAAAAAGGCGTTTCGACCTGTTCAATTAGAATATTTAATCCCTGGACAATCGGCACGCCGGCGGATACAAGCGTGGATAGCTGGCGCGAGAATAACACAAGCTCGTGCGAGCCGACACTCGGTTTTATGGGGTTTATTTTCTGTAGAAGCGCCATTATGGGATTATCTTTTAGTTCCTTTATCTCCAGCATTATCAACTTCTGTGAACGCACACGCTCTATTACGGCGCGCTGGTCCTGGGCTTCCATCGTCGCGGTTGAAATAGTACCGTTAGGGGAACGTGTTTTGTAGGTAAATTTCGGCATGGTTTTTCCTCCAAAAATTATTACACTAATGTTTTGCCAAGGATGCGCTTAAGGTCATCGGGATCCGTCGAAGCATCGAGCGCCGTCTGGTAGTTAATCAGTTTACGGCAATACAGGTCATACAACGACTGGTTCATTGTTTGCATACCGTGTTTGGCGCCGGTTTGCATTGCTGTATATATTTGTTCAATTTTCATTTCGCGGATAAGGTTGCGTATTGCCGGGGTTATCACCAGAACTTCGCAGGCAAGCACGCGCCCCGTTCCCGCAGAACGCAGCAGCAGCTGTTGTGCGTATACTGCCTGCAGCACGAGCGATAGCTGCGAACGTATCTGGGGTTGCTGGTGAGGCGGAAAAACGTCAATAATGCGGTTAACCGCCGAGGCCGCATCGGTGGTATGAAGTGTTGCGAAAACAAGATGTCCCGTTTCGGCGATGGTCAACGCCGAGGATATGGTTTCAAGGTCTCTCATTTCACCTACGAGTATAATATCCGGATCCTGGCGCAGAACGTATTTCAGTGCCGTCGGGAAGCTGGTGGTGTCTGCGCCCACTTCGCGTTGGTTTACTATGGATTTTTTATGGAAGTGGACGTATTCGATGGGATCTTCTATGGTAACTATGTGGTTTGCGCGATGTTCATTAAGGTAATCAATCATGGAGGCCAGGGTTGTGGATTTACCGGAACCCGTGGGGCCTGTAACAAGGATAAGCCCCTTGTTCAGTTTGACCATTTCATGTGTTATCGCAGGGAGGTTAAGCTCGTCGAACGTCAGAGTGTTTTGCGGTATGGAGCGCAGCGCCGCGCCTACCGAACCGCGCTGCCTGAATACGTTCATCCTGACCCTTCCAACGCCTTTGATGCCGAAGGAAAGATCAAGCTCGCTGGTGGCTTCGAATCTTTCCTTTTGTGAATCTGTCAGCAGGGAATAGATTAGCCGTTGGCAGACGTCGGGTGATAACTTCTCGTATTGGGTCTGGATAATTTCGCCATCCAGGCGAAGAATGGGCGGGACACCTGCTGTAATATGTAAATCGGATGCTTTCTTTTCCATAAGCATCATAAGTAAGTCCTGCATGTTTAGCATGAGTGCTTCTCCTTTATAAATTAGAAAATTCGGTTATTCGCAACATCTCTTCAACGGTTGAAGCGCCGGCGCGCACCTTCTGCCATGCGGCCTCGCGGAGTGTCATCATTTTTTTCTTTTGTGCTTCTTCACGCAGCGCGGTTACGGGTGCGCGATCCAGTATAAGCTTTCGAAAATCATTGTCGAATTCCAGTATTTCGAATATGCCTGTCCTGCCGTTGTATCCGGTGTGGGCGCACGCCGCGCACCCTCTGCCGCGATGCAGGATTAACTTTTCTTTTTCTCCCGGGTTTTTTATGCCTAAACCCTTTATGCTATCCTTTGTAGCTTTGTAAGATTCCTTGCATTGAGGGCAGATCACTCTTATAAGGCGCTGGGCGACGACAGCAACAAGAGATGAGGCGATCAGAAACGGTTCCAGCCCCATGCTTGAAATGTGCGCCATGGCCTCGACGGTGTTGCCGGATGTAACCGTGGAAAATACCATGTGGCCGCTCAAGGCGATGTTCATGGCCAGGTGCGCGGTTTTTTGATCACGCAATTCCCGCACCAGCATGATGTCGGCGTTCTGGCGCCAGGCCGCCTGCAGCAGAGAGGCGAAGGATAAGCCGCTGTCCGTATGCACCTGCATTTGAGTAATGCCTGGCAGGACATATTTTACGGGGTTTTCTATGGTGATGATATTTTTACTCGGGAGATTAAGTGCGGACAGCGTTGAGTAGAGAGTTGTGGTTTTCCCTGAGCCGATAGGGCCGGCTATAATTATAATGCCTGCGGTTTTCTCTATTTTATGTTTATATATGGCCATTGCCGACGGTTCAAATCCAAGTTTTGAGAGTTCCATATGCACGGACAACACATTTATTATCTGCAACTGCGCCTTTTCACCGAAAATGGTTGGTATCAGCGAAACCCTCATGTCCATGGCCTGGTCGTTGATTTTTATCTTTGTGTAGCCATCCTGGGGCGAGCGCTGCTCGGACACATTGAGATCGGCCATCTGCTTTATCTGCCTGGTTATTTTACCCTGCATTTCCTTTGGCAGCGGCGGTTTTTCGTAAAGAATACCGTCTATCCTGAAGCGCACCCTGACGACATTTGCCTGCGGTTCAAAAAGAACTTCTGAAGATTTTTCAAACAATGCCTGCGAAAGGACAGCATTCAACTGCTGACTTTCGTTGTCTGAGAGCTTGTCCTGCACCACGGCTTCAGCCGGTACGCCGGACAGGGATGCATATTGCGCAGCCTCGGCCGCGCGGGAAAAGTGTTTATCAATTGCCGCGCGTATTTCGGATTCAAGGGCTATTACCACCTGTACGTCGTAGCCCGTCATAAGTTTTATATCATCTACGGCAAATACGTTAAACGGGTCTGCCATTGCGATAGTAACCGTGTTATGCTCTTTTGCTATCGGTATAAGCGTTTGGCGGCGTATCACGCTTTCGGGAAGCGAGCGGATTACGGCATCCGGTATGTCGCCGTACTCTTTGAGCGAAACGTAAGAGACACCGCACTGTTTTCCAAGGAAGGCAAGCAGCACTTCCTCGTTTATAATGTCCATCCTTGAAAGAATGTCGCCCAGCTTGCCGCCCGTACGTTTTTGAATCTCCAGAGCTTCCTTGAGCTGATCCCGGGATATAATGCCTACATCCACGAGAATGTCGCCCAACCGTTTCTTAAGCGAAGTAAGGTGCATTACTTTTTCTCCTTAAGAAAGCGTTCTACGGAGCGTGGAACAAGCCCTTCCATTGTCCCGCCGAGCCGCGCCACCTGCTTGATGAGGCTTGAGGAAATATAGGTATAGGATTCGTCCGGCATAAGGAATACAGTTTCGATTTTTTTGTTCAGGCGGCGATTCATCAGCGCCATCTGGAACTCGTATTCGAAGTCTGATACTGCGCGCAGCCCGCGGATAATTACAGTCGCTTTCTTGCGGCGGACATAATTGACCAGTAATCCGGAAAAAATATCCGTTTCCACCCCGCGCATACCTTTTGTCGCTTCCTTGAGCATTGTAAAGCGGTCATCAATTGAAAAAGAAGGGTTTTTGGTGGAATTGTCGCTAACGGCCACTATTACTTTGGAGAAAATACAGGAAGCGCGGGAAATGATGTCCAGGTGCCCGTTCGTGGGTGGATCGAAACTGCCGGGGTAAACTGCGATGGTTTGTTTCATATCATAAGTATATCATTTAATCTTATAATATATTCCTACTGATTTGTCAACCTATTTTTGATAGTCCGAAACGGCCGCTGTAGAATCTTAATAACTCGCTGCGCAACGGTACATGTGCAGGTTGCAGCAACGAAGAATCTTCGGATATAATTTCGTGCGCCAGGGCTTTTGCCCGGGCAATTATTTGAGTGTCTTTTATCAGGTTACCGGCTTTGAGCGGCGGCATACCGTGCTGGGCTGTCCCGAAAAATTCGCCGGGGCCTCTCAAGGCAAGATCCTCTTCCGCAATTATAAACCCGTCATGTGTTTTTGTCATTATTTCAAAGCGTTTGCGGGCATCTTCACTGCGCGGGTTGCCCAGTAGCGCGCAGAATGAGTGGTCCGTTCCCCGCCCTATTCTCCCGCGCAACTGGTGAAGAGTGGCAAGCCCGAACCTGTCGGCATGTTCGATAACCATTACCGTCGCATTAGGCACGTCTATGCCGACTTCTATGACCGTTGTGGATATTAAAAGGTCGTAGCTGCCGGCGCGGAAATCCGCCATAACGCGTTCCTTCCGGATTTGCGGCAACTGACCATGCAGCAGCCCGACGTGGAACTCCTTGAACGTGCCTTTTGAAAGCTCCCCCGCTTCTTTTACGGCTGCTTTCAATTCGAGTTTATCGGACTCTTCCACAAGCGGGTACACAATGTAGGCCTGGCGGCCTTTTGTTATTTCTTTTTTAACCAGCTCATAAGCGTAGCTTGCCGGGCAGTGAATTGTAGTTACGGGCTTGCGGCCGGCCGGAAGGCTGTCAATTACCGAGACATCCAGGTCTCCGTAGAGGGTAAGCGCCAGTGTGCGCGGGATGGGAGTCGCCGTCATCACCAATACGTCGGGCGCGGTTGTTTTCTGTTGCAGCGAGGCGCGCTGCAAAACGCCGAAGCGGTGTTGCTCGTCAATGACTATCAGCGCCAGGTTTTTAAATTGCACATCTTTTTCAAGAATAGCGTGCGTGCCTACCACAAGGTTGACGCTGCCGGCCGCGATATTTTTCAGTATCTCCTGCTTATCTTTCTTTCTCGCGGAAAGCCGTCCGGTTAAAAGAGCGGAAACTACCGGGATACCGTCAAGCATACGCGAGAGGTTAAGAAAATGTTGTTCCGCCAGTATTTCTGTAGGCGCAAGCATGGCCGCCTGGTAACCGTTTTCTATGGCAAGCAGAATAGCGCTCAAGGCAACCACGGTTTTGCCGGATCCTACGTCGCCCATCAGCAGCCGGTTCATCGGTTCGGGTTGTTCCATGCTTGCAAATATCTCGTTTATAACCCTTTTTTGAGCGTGCGTAAATGAAAAAGAGAGCCGTTCCTTAAACGGTGTCAGCAGCCGGCGTTGTATGCTATAGCGCTGCGGCTTGGCAACCGATTTGTTTTTTGTGCGCACTATTTCCAGCGCCGTTTCCAGGAGCAGGAACTCGTCGAACGCAAGCCTCTGCCGCGCGCGTTCGGCCGCTTCCGGATTGCCCGGGAAATGAATATGTACAATCGCTTCAGCGGCGGCGGGAAATCCGTAACGGTTTACAACCTCTTCGGACAGAATATCAGCCCACGCGCCGCTATAATTATCCACAACATCCCGCATTAGTTTTCTAAACCATTTCTGCTGCACGCCTTCGGTTAGCGGGTACACCGGCACGATATGCCCGAAATGAATCGCTTCGTGGTTTTGCCTGTCCGGAAAATGCCTCTCGTACTCTTCCGCCCTGAGCTGTTTCTCGCCAAAATTAATTTCAGCCTGGCCGTAAACGAAAACGTAGTTTCCCTGTTTAAAATCTTCTTTTAACGTGGCGAAAACGTCGTGGCGCGCGTAGGGGCTGGCTTTGCGGTAAAATAGAGCGAAAACAATACCCGTTCCGTCCGTAATAGCGGCTTTGAATACCGAGAGCGAGGCGTTCAGGCGTATTGTTTCGCTTGCTTCAACTTTCCCCAGAATAACCGCTTTATGTCCCGGGATGAGCGTGGCGATCTTTGCGGGATGCCGGCGGTCTTCGTACTCCCGCGGGAAATACCCCAAAAGATCGTGGATAGTGCCGATTCCCATCCGCGAGAGCAACTTTGCCCTGTGGGGGCCAATGCCTTTAAGGTATTGAACTGATGTGTCCGGAGTTTGCATTTTTGGTTTGAATATGGTATATATATGAATCCAATTTTTAATATTTGCACGGAGGAAACTACTATGTCATTTAAGTGTGTTGTTTGCGGAAAAGCGCCGGTTGCCGGCAGGACCATCAGTCATTCTCATAGAACTACAAACAGGGTGTTCCGCCCTAATCTGCAACGGCTGCGCATTGTGCTTGACAACAAGGTCTCAAGAGAATATGTTTGCACAAGCTGCATTCGTTCCGGGAAAATAAAGAAAGCCGTATAAATTTCCGTAGAGATTAAATAGGTAAGTCCAGGCTGAAGAGGTAGCGGAAGACGTCGGCGCCGAGCAATTGGTATTTTTCTCCCGACAACGAGAGCGAATAATTGTTTTTGCGATAGCCAATGCCGGCAGTAAGGTGTGTCGTCCCCTCGTTTTTGAGATCATCTCCGAATATACCACCCCTAAGCTGCACTATATTCCCGAAATTCTGCTCTATGCCGAAATGCATTGTTTGCTGCATACCGGGGCCGCTGCGATAATAGCGCCGGACCCAGTCTGACGAAAATGTCAGGAAATCAGATATTTCAAAGGCAAAGCCCGTGCGAAGCGTAAAGGGCAATTGTTCAGTTTCATAATCATCCCACCATATAAATCCCCCAAGATTCTGCAATGCGCAACCTACACGAAACTCCGTGGCCACGTGGTAGATTAGCCCGAAGTCAAGGGCAAGCCCGTTTCCGTCGGCAAGCGTAGCGAACGGCGCGCCGTTTTCCACACCCGCCTCGGCTATGCGCCCGTTTATATATGTCAGGTTTATACCGGTATCAAGTTTTCCTTCGTTGCTATGGCTTGCGGAAAGGGTATAGCTGTTTACCTTTATCTCGGTTTCTTTCCAGCCAGTGTCGGTGTCGGTTTTAACTGTAGCGTCGGCAAGCGGCCGCCATGAAAGCGCGCCGCTCTGGCTGACAAGGCCCATGAATATCAAATTTTTATCCCGCAATATTTCATTGTTAAAGATTTCATTATAGGGTAAAGCGCTCTGGCGGGTAACCTCGAACGATGTGCTGAAATACTGTTTTTGAACGTTGACAAGCCCGGCCGGGTTATAATACATTGTTGCGGGATCAAGCCCTGCCACGGTAAACGCCTGTCCCATGGCCTGCGGCCTGCCGCCCGGGGCGAAACCGTCATAAGTATTGTACTGCGTAGGCGCCAGCGGCTTTGCCTGAAGGGTTGTGCAGCAAATAAATAATGATGCTATAGTAAAAGTAAAATGTTTCATAATTGTATCATTGTACAATAATTTGTAGCAAATAAAAAGCTGTGTCTTTAGCGTTTTGAAGTTGTCGTCGTCATTGCGAGCCCAAAGGGCGCGGCAATCTCGCTTTTCGTCAGAAGCAACGTCGAGATTGCTTCGCTCTCGCTCGCAATGACAAAAAGCTTTAGAGAAGTTGGAGGTTGTGCAGGCGGCTGTAGATGCCTTCGTTGCCGAGAAGTTGCTCGTGCGTGCCGTGTTCCACAATGCGGCCGCGGTCAATTACCACGATGCGGTTTGCTTTTTTGACGGTGGCAAGCCTGTGCGCGATAAGAAGCACGGTGCGGTGCGCCATAAGGTTTTCAATTGCTTCCTGCACGAGTTTTTCGGATTCGGCATCAAGCGCGCTGGTCGCTTCGTCCAGGATTAGAATAGGCGGGTTTTTAAGTATGGCGCGGGCTATGGCAAGCCTCTGACGTTCGCCGCCGGACAGGCGCATACCGCGTTCCCCGATAATGGTATCGTAGCCTTTGGGCATGCGCGATATAAACGCGTGTGCGTTTGCCACTACGGCTGCGGCTGTGATGTCTTCGTCGGTGGCGGAAGGACAGCCGTAGCCGATATTGTAACGGATGGACTCGTTAAAGAGTATGACTTCCTGGGTAACAACGGCCATCTGTGAGCGCAGCGATGAAAGTGTTACGCCGCGGATGTCTGCCCCGTCTATAGTAACACTGCCCTCGTTTGGATCGTAAAAGCGCAAAAGAAGGTTTGCAAGTGTTGATTTGCCGGAGCCGGAAGGCCCGACGACCGCTATTATTTCCCCCTGCTTGATGGTAAGGCTGACACTGGAAAGTATATTTTTCTTTTCAGGATAATGAAAAGTAACGTTTTCGTAGGCTATGGTTGATTTAAACGGCGCAAGATCTGTGGCGCCCGCCGCGTCGGTTACCGTAGGTTTTTCATCCAATATTTCGAAAATGCGTTCCGTGCCGGCATGCGCCTGTTGCAGCAGCGCATTGGTTTGGGAGAAGTTTTTAAGCGGCTGGTACATGGAAAACGCGGCCGTCATAAAGGCCACGAACGAGCCGGCCGTCCACACCCCGGCTATGACGTCTTTGGCGCCGTACCAAAGTACGAACCCGACCGCGATCGCGCCGAAGAATTCCATTATGGGGCTTGAGCGGGCATCCACCCGTATAAATTGCTGGCGGGTATTATAATAGTGATCGTTTTCGCGTGCGAACCGCTGCATCTCCCTTTCTTCCTGGGAGAACGCCTTTATTATGCTTATACAGGTAAGCATTTCATGCAACGAGGCGTATACTTCGGCCATCTGTTTTTGCCCGAGCCGGGAAGCGTTGCGCATTTTACGCGCAAACCCCGCAAGCGGTATGGCGGCCAGCGGGAAAATAATAAGTGAGATAAGGGCGAATTTCCAATGCAGGTAAAACAGCGCGCCTATCATAACTATCACGGTCAGGCCGTCGCGGATAAGGTTGGGCGGCACGCGGAAAAGGGCGTTCTCAAGCGCCACGACGTCGTTGGTAACGCGCGCCATAAGCCGCGCAGAGGAGTTCTTGACGAAAAAGTCGTGCGAAAGCGAGATGAGCTTGTTTTGCAATTCATTGCGCAACTGCCGTATGATGTTTTGCGTAATGTAATACATAAGGTAGTTCTGGCCATAACCGGCCAGCCCCTTTACAAAGAACATTACGGGTATAAGCAGCGTTATCATGTATAAGGCCGTCATATCCCTGGAATAAAGTATTTTGTCGAAGATAGTTTTGATAACCCACATATTGGCGCCGTTAAGCGCGGAGAAAAAGGCCATGCATAAAAGCGCGATCACAAACCGCTTCATATGCGGATTAAGATATTCCATTAAACGCCTGTAAATCATATAATTATTCCTTTAGTATTATCCCGGCGACGCGGGCGCTTACGCCCGGGGCGCCCAGCATTTTTCTGATTGACAGCAGTTGCCGGCGCATTGACTGGAATGCATCGCGGTTACGCAGAAGTTGCAGCGCGTTAGAGGCTATTTTTTCCGGGGTTGCCATGCCCTGTATAAGTTCCGGCACAAGGGGTTTATCAAGTAAAATGTTTGCCATGGTAATGTAAGGTATGCGCACAAGCATCCGCGCAAGCAAATAGTTGAATGCAGACAGCTTATACATTACCGTCATGGGAATGCCCAGGAGTGCGTGTTCCAGGCACACCGTCCCGGATACCGTAAGCGCCAGATCCAGTTTCCTATGCTCGGTGTAATCGGAATCAAATATCACTGGCAGGCTGACGGGATAGTCTGCTTCATGTCCGCGAAGCCCGAAAAAGCGGCATTCCGCCGGGAACTCTTTGCGTATAATATTTGCCGCTTTTTCAAGTATGGCGCAATGCGCGTTTATAGCGGTTTTCCGGCTGCCTGGAAACAGCCCTATGACGGCGGTGTCTCCGGCCTCATGCGGCAGAGGCTCAGGGACTATGTCAATAAGAGGATGGCCGACAAATACGGCATCAACGCCGGCTTGCCGGTACAGTTTTTCTTCGAACGGCAGGATAACCAGCATTTTTTTGACGCAACGCGCGAGCCGTTTTATGCGGCCCGGGCGGGTTGCCCATACCTGCGGGCTGATATAATAATAAACCGGTATGCCGCGTCGTTTGGCTTCTTCGGCTACGTGTATGTTAAACCCGTAATAATCTACCAGCACTACCTTGTCAGGCCGCTGCCGGTCCCACGCATTTATTATTGAATCTTTGAAGATCTGCTTAAGCTTCAAGTATTGCTGTGCGGCTGCCGCAAATCCGAAAGCGTTTATGTCAACAAGATTTTCGGAAAAGCTGTCGGCTGAGGCCATGAGATGTTTGCCCCCCAACGCCGTTATTCGAGCGTCGGCATTGAGCTGCTTTATCGAACGCGCCAGCGCCGCCGCATGAAGATCCCCCGAATGATCGCCGGCAACCATACATATTTTAATCATTTGTGCTACACAGCGTGTCATTGCGAGGAGCCTTCGCGACGAAGCAATCTCGTCGTTTTGATACGAAACAGCAAGATTGCTTCGCTTCGCTCGCAATGACGGCAACTTTGGTATTTCTTGCGTAACATCAGTTAATCACATTTTTTACCGGGCATTTATGTTTTTCAGCACTTCGAGAGCCAGTTCCAGGGCGTCCCTGCCGTGTTCTCCGGAGACGAGGGGCTTTTTGCCGCCCGAGACGCATGCAATGAAGTGGTCAAGTTCACGGTAGAGAGGTTCCTCGTTCTTCAGCCTGGGGCGCACTATCTCTATATCCGTCAGGCTTCTTACAACTTCCTGCTTTTTGCGGTATACCTTGAGTTGTTTTCCCGCATAATCCACCGATATATAACTGTCCGGCTGGAATATTCGTATACGTCGGTACTTCTCCATTGATACGCGGCTGGCCGAAAGGTCGGCAACGCAGCCGCCGGCGAATTTCAGCCGTACCTTTACGATGTCTTCATGATCTGAAAGCACTTTTGTGCCGTAGGCCTCGAGCGCGACGATCTTGTCCTTGACAAGCGAAGTTACTATGTCAAGGTCGTGGATCATAAGATCGAGAATGACGCCTATGTGGCTTGTGCGCGGGTCATACGGGCCGAGGCGGTTAACCTCTACGAATTTAGGATTGTTTATAAACGGTATCGCGGCCGTAATCGCCGGGTTAAAGCGTTCTATATGCCCCACCTGGAGAATAAGATTTTTCTCCATTGCCAGCGATATTAATTCTTCCGCTTCGTCGACGGTGGATGTAAACGGTTTTTCAACAAGCAGGTGGATGCCGCGCAATAAAAGCGCTTTGGCTATCTGGTAGTGGAACGGCGTAGGCACGGCGATGACGGCGGCGTTGAGCGATGACGGCAGTTCATCTATGGATGAAAGCGCCGTCGTGGAATATGCGCGCGCGATTTTTTCGCCGCGTTTGGCATCGGTGTCTACGATGGCCGCAAGTTCCGCCGACGGGTGCGCCGCAAGAATGCGCGCGTGGTGTTGTCCCAGCGAGCCTACGCCTATGACTGCTACGGAGAGTTTATTCATTTTTTAAATTTGCGGATTACCCTGACGATGAGTTCCAGGTTTTCCGTGCTGAGAGCCGGGTGTACGGGTATGGAAATGACTTCCCGTGCGGCGCGTTCCGCCTCCGGGCAAAGCCCTTTCTTATAGCCAAGCACCCGGTACGATGGTTGAAGATACATGACGCTGGGATAATGTATGCCGCTACCTATGCCGTTTTTCGCAAGATACCCGGCAAAGGCTGCGCGCTTTCCATGCCTTACTCTCAACGTGTACTGGTGAAACACGGGCGAAGTGCTTTGCTTGATTGCGGGCGTTTCCAGGAAAGAGAGGTCTTGCAGGTTGCAATTTAGAAATTTTGCGTTGTTGCGCCTGGCAGTGTTCCAGTCGTTAAGGTGTTTAAGCTGTACAAGCCCGATGCCCGCAGCCAGGTTGGTCATCCTGTAGTTATATCCAAGCATACCGAAAGTTGAATGATCTTTCCTGCCGTGGTTTATAATGCAGCGCGCCTGCTTTTCCACCGACGGGTTGCCGCAAAGGACCATGCCGCCTTCGCCGGTTGTCATATTTTTAGTCGCATAGAATGAAAAAGCGCCGGCACGGCCGAAGGTGCCTACGGCCTTGCCCTTATATAGCGCGCCGTGCGCCTGGGCGCAGTCTTCCAGCAGTATGAAACCGTACTTATTTTTCAAATACATGAACGCATCCATGTCGCAGGGCGTGCCGTAAAGGTGTACCAGCAATACCGCCCGGATGCGTTTATTTTTTTTAAGAGCCGCTTCGGTTTTTTCCGGCGAGAGGTTGAAATTTTCGGGATCAATGTCCGCGAACACCGGCCGTGCGCCGCAATATAGTATGCTGTTGGCCGTGGCTATAAATGACAGCGGCGTGGTCAGCACTTCGTCGCCCGGTTTTACGCCGGCGGCAAGCATGGCCGCGTGCAGCGCGGTGGTGCCGTTTGATGTTGCCACGGCATATTTTGATTTCCATAATCCCGCGCACTCATTTTCAAACTGCGTAACGTATGCTCCGCTTGCGATCATGCCGGAGTCTATGATCTGCGAAATGATTTCTTTTTCCTGCGAACCTAAGATCGGAGAAACCAGTGGTATCATATGGTGTCCTTGATTGCAATAACAGTGATGCCGTTATCGTCAGCTTTTTTCAGCGCTTCGTCCTTGTCAAGAAACAAGGTTGAACCTGCGTCAATTGCCAGCGCCCGCGCTTTCGTTTCGATAAGCGTGTCTATGGTGCGGATACCCACGACAGGTATGTCGAAGCGCCAGTCCTGCCCGGGTTTTGCCACCTTTACTACTATAAAGTCTTTCCCGGCAAGCGTTGCGGCGCGCCGGATGCATTCGTCGGTGCCTTCCATTGACTCAACCGCTACGACCGCGCGGTCCTTGACGACAACCGACTGGCCTATATCAAGGCCTGCTATCTCTTTTGCTATATTATGGCCGAACTTTATATCCGCTTTTTCTTCACCGGATAGTTTCGGCCCTGCGAGAATGCCGGGTTTCGGCAGCAGGCGCTCAAGGTAAGTGTGCGAGGCAAGCAGTTCTATTCCTTCCTTCTTCAGTTCCTGTGCCACAGCTCCGAGGATGGAATCCGTTTTCTTGTTTACAAGCGAACCGAGAAGTTTTACGGCGCGCCAGTCAAGCGCCAGATTTGAAAATAACTTTGAATGCTTAACCTGTCCCGCCATTATCGCTACGTCGGCGTGCGCTTCGTGAAGAAAATCAATTATCTTTTGCAGTTTTCCCAATGGTATCATGCGGAAACTGTCGCCGTATTTTTCCAGGGAGGGGTCAGTTTCACCTTCGAGGCCGACTATGGCAACTCTATCGCCCTGCCTGCGAATTTCTTCCGCCACAAGAAAAGGAAAGCGCCCGTTTCCCGCAATAAGGCCGATAGTTTTCATGTTATTCTTCAGCGGCTTCCTTGCGCGCCGGCCGGCAGACGCCGCGTTTGGAGTTATGAATGAATTCTATCATTTCACGGACTTCTTTGCCCGGCCCGGTTGCTTCAAGCTGGTCGAGAGCTTCGTCCTGGGGCAAGCCGGAAGTAAATAATATGCGGTATGCCGATTTTATCTCTTCTATTACGTTCGGAGCAAAACCTTTTCTTTTCAGTCCCACAAGGTTGAGGCCGAACAGTTTCGCCCTGTCTCCCTGCGCCTGCGCAAACGGCATGATGTCGAGCGTAACCATGGTGCCGCCGCCAACCATGGCAAGTTTACCCACACGGGTGAACTGGTGCACCGCGGCAAGCCCGCCCAGGACCGCGTTATCGCCGATCTCGGCATGGCCGCCTATGGCCGTGGAATTAACTATTATAACGTTATTGCCGATAATGCAATCGTGCGCCACGTGGGCGAACGCCATTATCAGGCAATCATTTCCTATAATTGTCCTGCCGCTGGCTTCCGTGCCGCGGTTTAACTGGGCAAATTCGCGCACCGTGGTGCCGGCGCCCAAAATAAGTTTCGTGCGTTCCCCTTTGTACTTCAAATCCTGGGGCGGTGTTCCGACGGCTGCATGGCCGTGAATGCGGCAGTTTTCGCCGATCTCGGTAAATTCTACCAGCGCATGCGGCCCCACCGTGCATCCTTTCGCTATTACAGTGCCGTCGCCGATAACGGCGTACGGGCCTATCTCAACGTCGTCAGCAATATGAGCGCTTTTATGTATTATGGCGGTTGAATGTATCATGTTTACGCTCCCACTACCGCGAACATAAAATCCGCTTCCGTAACGAGCGTGCCGTTGACAAACGCCTCTCCCCGCGCCGTGCCGCCGCGTTCACGGGCGCGCAGCACCTCGACGCGCAGTTCCAGGACGTCTCCGGGCATGACCGGTTTTCTGAATTTTACGTTGTCAATAGTCATGAAATACGCCAGCTTGCCCGCAAGGTCCGGACGCGATAGCAGCATTACGCACGACGTTTGAGCCATGGCTTCTATTATCAGAACACCAGGCATTACGGGTTGCCCCGGAAAATGTCCCTGGAAAAAATTTTCATTTCCACTGACGCATTTATAGCCGGTTGCTTTAAGATCAGTATCTCCCAGCACTACGCGGTCTATCATAAGGAAGGGATAACGGTGCGCTATTATTTTTTTTATTTCGTTGATATCAAGCATCTTTCCCGGCGTATACGTCGGCGTTTCCATGGGTGCTCCTCCTATTGGGCTATGGCTACTTTTAATAATTCTTTTGCAAAGTTGATGTTGTGTACGTGCCCCGGTTTCTCGGTGATTATGTGAGCTTTCAACGGTTTGCCAAGCAGATACAGGTCGCCGATAATATCGAGCATCTTGTGCCTTACAAATTCATCAGCAAAGCGCAGGGTTTTTCCCGGGTTGTGAATGCCGTTTAACCCTATTACTATTGCGTTTGAGAAATCGCCTCCTTTGGCCAATCCCTTGTTTTTAAGCGCCTCTATTTCAAAATCGAAGCAGAACGTGCGCGCCGGGGCGATTTCCGCGGCAAATGATTCGGACGACAATACAAACGATGCCTGCTGGTGCGCAAGCGCGGGGTGTTTGTAGCCAATTGTGCAGTCAATAGAAAAATTATCGGCGGGCTGCGCCGTTATCTTTGTGCCGCCCGACTCGTATACCACGGGTTGCTGCAGGCGATAGCATGTGCGCGGGGCGTTTTGCTGCCTGATGCCCGCTTTCAGGAATAATTCCACGAACGGTTTGGCGCTGCCGTCTAACACCGGCGGTTCGTTGTTGGTAAGATGCACTTCAAGATTGTCAATGCCAAGCCCTGCGCAGGCGGCCAGCATGTGTTCTACCGTATGGACCCGTGCCGAGCCCGAGCCTATGGTTGTTCCTCTTGTTATTCCAAGCACGTGGCTTACGTCGGCAGGTATAAGCGGTTTACCTGGAATATCCAGGCGAACGAAGCGTATGCCAAAGCCTTCCGGCGCGGGCTTGAACGTTGCGCGGGTTACGTTGCCGGTATGAAGCCCTACGCCTTCTATATGCGTTTCAGTTTCCAGCGTTCTCTGTTTTTCCATTTGTCACCTGTTAGTAGTCAGTTTTTTCAGCCGTTCGTACAATTCCGGCAGCCGTTGTATCATGGCCTGGGTTTTAAGCGTTTCGCGGTGGGGGCGCGCCGGGAAGCCGGACACCACTTCTTTTGCGGGAACGTCTTTTGTAACGCCGGCCATGCCCGCTACGATGGCGCCGTTTCCCACGGAAAGATGGCCTGATACCGCTGAATGGCCGGCTATTGTAACATCGTTGCCGATAACGCTTGATCCCGCTATGGCAACCTGCGCGACTATTACGCAATTGCTTCCTATATGCACGTTGTGCGCTATCTGGACAAGATTGTCTATTTTTGTGCCGTTTCCTATTATTGTTTTGCCGGTAGTGGCGCGGTCTATTGTAACGTTTGCCCCGATTTCAACGTCATCTCCTATTTCAACCGTGCCTGTCTGCGGGATCTTGAACTGTCCTTCCTTCGTCGGGACAAAGCCGAAACCGTCTGAGCCTATAACGACTCCGGGATGGATAATGGCGCGGTTACCTATCGTGCAGCGCTCGCGTATCGTTACATTCGGGTATATTATACATTCGTTTCCCACGGCGGAATGCCTGCCGACGTAGCAATGCGGGTAAATGCGGCTTCCGGCCCCTATAACCGCGCCTTCCTCGATTACGGAGAACGGGCCGACGGCCACGTCATTTCCGATTTTGGCGCCGGTTGCCACTACGGCTGAAGGGTGGATGCCGGGGGCGGCGGGCGGTTGCAATTCCTGGTTCAGTATGGTGAGAACTTTTGCAAAAGCAAGCTGCGGATTTTTTACGCGTATGCACGGGCGGCCGTCATTTTCAACGTTTTGTTGTAAAAGCAGAAGCCCGGCGGCGGAGCTTTTCATCCGGCCAAGATAACGCGGGTTGGAAATAAAAGATACGTCGGACGCTCCCGCTTCGGCCAGCCCGGCTGCGCCTGTGATAACAAGCCCGGGGTCGCCTTGCAAGACGCCGCCCGTGAGATTGGCGATTTCTTCAGCTGTCATTTTCATGGTAGTAACTTTACCTGCCCTGGAGTCGTTCGCTTACTTTCTCGGTTATATCCTGGCCTGCCTGGCCGTATAGCACATTGTTCTTGTCTATTATTATGGAGAGCCGCTCTTCCTTTGCGATGATATCCAACAGATGATAAATATCGGAAAGAACTTTCTGTGTCTGCTTTTCTTCGATACTCAAAAGCTCTTCCTTGTTCTGCTTTATTTTTTGCGCTACAGCTTCCTGCTTTTTTGTGATTCCCTGTTTTATGGTTTCAAGCCCGGCTTCTTTTTCGCGCAGTTCATTTTCAAGCGCGGCGATGTCGGCCGGAATTTGAGCGGGTGTTGTGCTTGGTGTAACTATATTTTGAACCGCTGGCGCGGAAGAAGGCTGCAATGTGCTTGTGGCAGTATCGGTTGATGCCGTTACGGCGGGCGCCGGCAATGACATGTTTTTAAGCAACTCGATTTGTATCCTGGCCTTGGTGATTTCCGTTCCCGTTGAAACCACTATCCTTTGCTGGGCGGCAATCTCGTCTTCCATTATTTGCAGCTCGGCTTTGCGCTTGTCAAGCTCACGCTGAAATTCCTCTTTAAACCTTGCGGTCATGGGATGCTCGGCGAAAATCCGCTCTATGTCTATGTAAGCGAAATTTTCAGCGGCAGCCGCGCCGTTTTCCGTAGATTGCGCGCGCCCGTCCAGCGGTATTTCCATGGCATGAGAGGCCGCAAGAAAACACAGCATAAATGGTAATGTCAGACGAATACTTTTCATATTTTAAAACATGCTCCCTATGGTAAAGTAGAACTGGTTTAATTCTTCGCCCGGGTTATGATGCAGGCCGTAGCCCCAGTCCAGGCGCAGAGGAAATACCGGCGTAGTAAAACGAATGCCGAAACCTACGCCTGCCTTCATGTTCGTCGGCCCCGTGCCGAAATCGAGGCTGAAGTCGTACATGCTGTCCCAGCTGCCGCCGGCGTCGGCGAAAAACGCGCCCTGCAATATCGTTCTTTTCTTCTCCTGCACTATGGGAAATTTGTACTCGGCGTTAAGCACAAGCATTGCTTTGCCGCCGTTGGCGGTGCCTATCTCGCCGCGCCGGGCGAGGTATCCCCTGACAGTTTCCACGCCGCCGACATGGAAACGCTCATAGATGGGAACGTTGGTTGAATTTCCGAAATTTTCTATGATCCCGAAGTTGCCGTTTACGGAGAAAACGAATTTCCAGAAGCTCGGGAAGAACCAGGAAGTGCGCGCCAGTGATTTGATGAAATTGACGTTACCGTCGAGAGGCCCGCCCGCGAACTGCACGGACAACGAGTGCCGGCTGCCGCGGTTTGCGTCGAATATGTTATCGCGCGAATCCCAGACTACCTGGGATGATATGCTTGAGGTAATATCATGCGCTGCCACCAGGTCCGGGGCAAAAGTTGTGCTGACTTCTATATCGAAAACGGATACTTCCTCGTAAGTGTATGAGAAAAGAAAGCTGAGGTAATCGTTTATTCGCGGCCCTACCCGCAGTGATCCGCCTCTGCGGCCTTCCTTGTAGGCGCTGAGTTCCGTGCTGTAGTCTCTGACGCGTTCCGTGTCGAATATGCCGAATCCAAGGCTCGTTGGGTGGTTTAAAAACCAGGGTTCGGTCCAGTCTATTTCGCCATTCTGTTTGCGCGAGCCGAATTCCCATAGCAGGTTAAGCCGCTGTGCGCGGCCGAGCAGGTTTATATGCTGCACCTGGAGCGTTCCCACAAGCTGGTCAACGGACGAGTATCCCGCGCCCGCGGAAAGAACCCCGGGTTTACCTTCGGTAACGTTTAAAACCATGTCCATAACATCCGGTTTTTCAGTCGGCTGGATCCCGGGCTCCACGGCGTCAATAAAACCAAGGTTATATATTTTTTCTATGCTGCGCCGGACGCGCGGGGCGGCGAAAACGTCGCCTTCCTTAAGCGTCAACTCACGGCGGATGACATTTTCCTTTGTGGTGGTTAAGCCGTCTATGTAAACTTTTCCCAGGTAAACTATCGAACCCTCGTTAATGACAAAATTTATATCCATTACACCTTTTTCGGGGTATGTTTTAAACTCCGGCTCTATCTGCGTATGCAGGTAGCCTTTATCGGAGAAAAGCTCGGCCAGCGCATGTCTGCTTTCTTCGAATTCGTCCTCGCGGTACACCTGCCCCGGTTTAATAACGAGAACATTGCGCATGGCTTCATCGGTATAATTATCATTCGGTGAAAACGTTATCGCGCCTATCTTGTAGCGCGGCCCTTCGTTTATGGGCAGCGTTATGTCAACGAATGTTCGTTCCTCATTGTACGTTACAACCGGCTCGCCTACGGCCGCTTCCCTGTAGCCGTTGTTTTTATAGAAAGTCTCGACTTCCTGGCGGTCGGTGGAAAGCGTTTCAGGCTTGTATATTTTCTTCTTCCTGGTTTTCATCAGCCCGAGGATTTTTTTGGGCTTGTAGGCCGCAAGCGCGTCGAGAGATATGTTGTTTACCGTAATACGGTTTCCCTCGGTTATTAAAAACGTTACCGTCATTTTATTGCTCTGCTCGTCAACTGTGGGATAGGCTTCCAATTGCGCGTCGGTATATCCCTTGTCGCCGTAAAGCGTGCGTATCTTCGCCTTGGATTCCTCGAACTTCGCGGCGTCGTAAAATTCCTTTTCCTTGAGCGTTATCTCTTCTTTAAGCCTGCCGGATGATATTTTCTTGTTGCCCTTCAAAGCTATGGTTTTAATGTAAGGTTTTTCGGTAACGTCGAAAGTTATCCTTACAGGCGCGGTGTCAACGTTTACCTCCACGTTATCAAAATAATTCAGCCCCAGGATCGTCTGTATGTCGTTTTTAACGGTATCTTCGGAATAGGGCTTGCCGACTTTCGATTTTATTTGCGATTTGACGGTTTTTTCTTTTACGTTTTTAAGGCCTTCGAAGTGGACTCCGGAAATCTTTCCCGCTGTTTCAGCGGCAAAACCGGAAGCTGCCATCATGATTGCCAGGCTTAGAAACACAATGTACTTTTTCATGGATACACACCTTTTCATTGGTGTTTCTTTAGCAGTTTGAGGTCATTGCGAGCGATAGCGAAGCAATCTCGACGTTGCTTCTGATGAAAAGCGAGATTGCCGCGCCCTTTGGGCTCGCAATGACAACAACTTCTAAACGCTAAAGAGACACTTTCATTATTATGTTGCCGTATTTTCGAAGACTCATTATACAAAAT
>Ga0208977_1000711_pt1 | contig 21597 bp, 20 predicted proteins | sample RifOxyA2_FD_184030 | JGI IMG/M metagenome (GOLD analysis project Ga0208977, IMG submission 184030) | Groundwater microbial communities from Rifle, Colorado - Rifle Oxygen_injection A2 (SPAdes) | ecosystem: Environmental > Aquatic > Deep subsurface > Groundwater | place: Rifle, Colorado, United...
ATTCGCCCTGCCGAGACTGATTCCCGCCCGCAGAAAGGGGTCTGGGGAATGAATGCGGGCGGGTTTCGGATTCGCCAAATTATTTTTTCGCCAATTCTATTCTACTATAAAAGTATTTTCAGCTCCAGTATATTTTTTAATTAACCTTGCGATTGTTCCATTTTCTTTTAACAAAATCAATTCTTTGTCCAATAATTCTTTCAATTTTGTTTCGCCTTGCTTCAAAATAATAGTATTCTCGTAAACGCGAATCGGATTTTCCGAAGTCGCCACTAATTTAACCGGCGAAGTTTTATTAAAATGTTCCGCAAGGTAAGGTTCAACGAAAGTAAAATCCGCGCGACCTTCAGCGACAAACTTCAACACATCTGTTGTGTCGGATAATTGAGGAACTCTTACTTGGCGATTATTCGGAAAATCCGACTTCGCGATTGAATCAGAAATATCATTTTCTTTTACTGCCACTCGCGCATTTTCATCACTTCGTATCTCGTCATCAGTTTTTCCATAATCCGAGCGAACCCAAACAAATGTTGGGCTTTTATAAAGTGAGACCGAAAAGTCGGCTTTCGGTTTACGCTCTGGCGTAGGCCAGACAGTGCTACCAAAAATATCAAATCGTTTATTGTCTAGTCCGTCTATAATCACTCCATAGCCGACTTCTTCGGTCCAACGAACATGCCAACCATATTTTTTGGAAATTTCAATGATGATGTCGTAAAAAATGCCGGAAAAGTTATCGTAGTCCCTGTCATACATAAGAACGGGAACATAGTTAGTGAAACCAACACGCAAATTTTTTGTTTTTTCTATTCGATCTAAAACATCATTGAAATTTCCATTTTCTTCGTCTTCCAATCCCCAAATCGGATTATAAGTTTCGTAGGGATTTTCAATGAGGAGAAAGTCGAGATGTGGTTTTGCAACCCCATCATATTTTCCAGCGATGTAATCTTCATATACCTCCCAATTTTTGTGGTAAACATAAACGACTTTTTCCACACCAAGATATGCGGGTAAAAATTCCATAAACGCGAGTTCTGAAAGTAAATAATGAACAGCAATACTTGTCGCTTTCTCAATATCTTTAATGTCTCTCTTTGAACCTTCCAAAACGCTTCGCGTTGTGGAGTTTGCGATTTCGTGAAATTCCTTGTTGTCATTGTAGAGTGCCGAAACTTGGCTGTATTTTGCCTTATACGCTTCGTTGTCCTCAATTTCTTTTTCCCAATCAAAAATTTTTACAACATCGTCAGAATAGCCAAGTTTCGACATCGCTTTGAGAACGCGATTTTTTAACGCGTTGCCTTGCGGTATCGCCTTATCGCGCCGTGCGCGATTTTCGGGATAACCAAAAGCAACATAGGTTGATATTGCTGGGATGTCGGCAATAAAAATAGCAACACGCCCAAATCGTTCGACAACAGTTTTCAAAAGATAATGAACTTCTTCATCCTTGAAGTAACTATTTCCGGGACTCATCCCGATAATGTGATAAGTTTTTTGATTAAAGTTTGTCATTTGAGAAGTTCATCAACTGAAACATTAAGCGCACGAGCAAGCTTTTCTACAACAGCAATAGTTACATTTTTCTTTCCACTTTCAATCGCGCTCATATAGCTTCTATCCATATCTATTGCTCGGCAAATGTCGCCTTGCGACATTTTATGGTGAAGCCGTATGCGCTTGATATTATCTCCCAATTTTTTGGAAATTTTATCCATATTTATATTAACATGTTATCAACTATTGCGCTTTTACTCAATATGGAGTTATAATACCATATATGAATTTGAATTGGCGAAAAAATAATTTGGCGAATCCGAAACCCGCCCGCATTCATTCCCCAGACCCCTTTCTGCGGGCGGGAATCAGTCTCGGCAGGGCGAATCCGAAACCCCAGAAATATTGTTTCGCCTTGCCTCGTCCGCATTAGTATTTTTAATCATTTGGATTTTGCTCGAAAAACATTCGAACTTTGTCCAATAAACACCGCCAAAATTGAAAATCGGAATCTGAAGCCGAAATGGGGTCGGCACGAAGTGCCGACACAAATGTATTCCCCCCAAAAAATCCTGATTCTGCAAGGATTCGCCACGCTCCGCGTGGCTCCTCGTTTGCCAATACAAAATTATGAATAATCAAACCAAAAAGTTTTTTATCTATACTCGCAAGTCTACTGACGACAAAGACAGACAAGTCCGCAGTATTTCTGACCAACTGGCGGAACTGAAAAGTTTAGCGTTGAAAGAACGACTGGAAGTGGTTGATGTCTTTGTCGAAAAGCAGACCGCCAAAATACCAGGTCGTCCTGTGTTTAACGAAATGATAGAGCGTATGGAAAAAGGCGAAGCGTCTGGTATTTTGGCGTGGCATCCTGATAGACTTGCTCGCAACTCGGTAGATGGAGGAAAAATCATCTACCTCGTTGATACTGGTGTAATCGTAGAAATGAAATTTCCAACTTTTTGGTTTGATCCGACACCGCAAGGAAAATTCATGCTTTCAATCGCTTTTTCGCAATCCAAGTATTATGTAGATAATTTGAGTGAAAATATAAAACGAGGTCATCGCAACAAAGTGAAAGACGGAATATGGCCTCAAATGGCTCCGTTAGGATATGTTAATAAAAATAGAAAAATCGTTCCCGATGAAAATATCGCACCTTTAATCAAGAAAACATTTGAGGCATATTCGTCTGGGTCTTTCACTTTGCGACAACTCCGCGACAAATTTAATGAACTTGGATTGAAGCGAAAAAGCGGAAAGGAACTTGCGGTGTCGAATTATCAAAAACTTTTGAAAAATCCGATTTACACGGGTTTGATGTTGTATAACGGCGAAATCCACGAAGGCAAGCACGAACCGATTATTTCAAAGAAACTTTTTGATTCTGTTCAGGAAGTGATGATGAGAAAATCTAAACCTCACTCGAAAGGTCTAAAACCATTTTTGTATAGAGGATTTTTCCGTTGCGGAGAATGTGGCTGTTTCATTACCACCGAAACACAAAAAGGTCATAACTATTTGCGATGTACCAAACGGAAAAATCCTTGCTCACAAAAATATACTCGTGAGGAAATCATCACTTCCGAAATACAAAAGGAAATCAAAAAAGTTTCTTTGCCAGACGATTGGGCTAAATGGATGTTAGCGGAAAACGAAAAAGATAAATTGGTGGAGGCCCAATCGTCTACGCTTTTTGCAGATTCAACAAAAGCCGATATTTCTCTTTTGGATTCTAAAATAGAGAAGCTGATGAACGCTTATCTCGAAAACGCACTTTCGTTAGAGGAATATCGAGATATGAAAAACAAACTTGTGAACGAAAAACAGCTTCTCAAAGAGAAATTATCAGCCTTTGAGCAAAAAGCGAATAATCGGTTCGAACTTACCGAAAAGTTTTTGAAATACAATATAGAATTGGCAAACGAGGGAATAAATGAAGAGAAACTTCATTTATTCAAAAAAGTCGGTTCGAACTTTATTATTGAAGCTCGAACCGTACTTTTTGAGCCACGCGGAGCGTGGCGAATCCTTGCAGAATCAGGATTTTTTGGGGGGAATACATTTGTGTCGGCACTTCGTGCCGACCCCATTTCGGCTTCAGATTCCGATTTTCAATTTTGGCGGAAGGGGCGAGATTCGAACTCGCGGTAACCTTTCGGATTCAACGGTTTTTGCCGATTTTGTTTTGTGACAAAATCGAGCATCCTCGATTTCGCCATTAAAGGCGAAATCGGGACAAGACTCCATTTATTAGCGGAGAGAGTGGGATTCGAACCCACGGAACCCTTTCGGATTCAACGGTTTTCAAGACCGTCGCCTTCAACCACTCAGCCATCTCTCCGCTAATAAATGGATTTTACCCCGCCAACGGTGGGGTTGATCTTGCCGTCTTTATCCGCCCATTTTAGGTTTTTAAAAAAAGAGATCTTTACCATAATACCTGTTTTTTGGGTTTTTGTCAACCAGTGAGAGTATTTGCCGTGGGAATAGTTAGATGCTATAGTAGATAACGGAACAATTTAACCTTTATAGGAGGGCAAAGTGTTGAAAAATCTTTTTGCTTTTTGTGTTGTTTTTTCAATGGGTTGTATTTCCGCTCAAGGGAAGCGGACCACTTTCGTGGACTATTTCCCGGTTGTCGGGGAGGACATGGAGCAGGGTCATTCCTCTGACAAAAGCCAGGCGCGAAAAAAGCGCATGCAAAAATACACGGAGAAAGGCGGGCATGACCTTACCTTTGCCAGGGCATGGAGCTACGCGCTCAACAATGAACTCAAAGGCAAAAGGTATACCGGCGCCAGAATGACCTTGACCGATCCGGATATGTTTTTCCGTTTCGGGATCTCGGTGTTTATGTCTCCAACCATAACCACCTACAATGACCGCGGTTTTGGCCCCGAACCTGAAAAACGGGCGGTTATTCTCAAGGATTCTTACTTGTCGGTTCTGACGATGAAGCAAGAGGTCTTCTTTGTCATCTCGCCAAGCCTAACGGCTCCTCTGATACGCTATGATTTGGACTTGCGCCTTGGTTCAAGGCTTGTGGTCCATACGAACGTGGAACTGAGGTCGGGAATCGGCTACGAGTGGAGAATCCCATACAAGCACTCCGTGAGTGATATCTATGTACTCGGGGATGAACTGCAGGATGTCTATCTTCCCAGCAATATCTCCAGCCGGAGCTACTTGTCTCAAGTCAACACATTTGACATCAACATTCGGCCGGTACATTTCGAGATCGGTCTAACATTTAATCGAAACGAGCATCACCTTTCCTTAGGGATCGGCGCAGTTTGGTAAACTAAAATAGTTGTTCCTCAAGAACCCCGACTTAGTCGGGGTTCTTTTTTTGACTTTTGTCAGGCCGTATGGTCTACTAAATACAAGGTGAGCTAAATATTTTAAACAAGGGTGCAGAGGGAGGGTCGTGATGACTTTTAGAAAAAAAGTTTTTATATCCTTTTTTGTTATATCAGCTCTATTGCTCTTTGGAGGATGTTTCTACACAGAAGATTTGCCCCCGGGCGTAAACGCAGGGGAGTTTGAAGGTCCTGATGAGTTTGCCCCTTCTGAACCAAATCTCAAGTCTATGTGGCTTGTAGGGGTTCTTGAAGATACATCGGAATATAGGTGTAGTTGCGGGATGTCCGATGGCAATGAAATGCATCTGAATATCGTAGATTTGGATACAGATATGCCATACATCCCGGTGTGGGGGACTAAGGCTTATTGCGAGCCGGCGTATTCTAATGATAATTATTGGACGATTCATTGCCAATACTACGACAATTTTGGTTTTCCGTGGTATTTCGTGCACTTTGATGTGTATCTTGAACAACAGCCCTGGACAGAGGAGACAATAGGATGGTTCTTTTGGACTGTTGATGGACTGGAATACTTCTGGTGCACGCTGACATTTGGCATCATTGATGCTGAACTGGAGTATGTGTGGAAATAGCAGGCAAAATGCCTGTAAAAAACCAAAGCCAATGATAAATCCGAAAGGGGAATATTGTTGGCTTTTTTGTTTTTGTGGTATAATATTTGATACAGCTGGTATTTGACATTTTATTTGGGAAATAATAAAATATATGGTATATTAGATTAATAATAATTAATTAATAATAAAATTATGCCAAGAGAAAAAATGGGCTCAGATGAAGAAGCATCCTTTTCTGAGAAAAATGGGATGGTGGGAAAAATTATTTTTGCCGTCCTTTTCGTTATTCTGTTGTCAGGTTTTGTTTGGTATTATATGCAATACCAAAAAGCCCAACAGCAACTTATATCCCTGTCATCCGTGCAAGGACAACAGGAATTAAATCAGGAAGAGATTGATAAAATATTAGAAGGAGTAAGTAAACACATTCTTCTTCCAACCGAAGAGGTGCCAACCATCGCCACTATTGAAGATGCGGCGGCTCTCGCGGCGCAACAGAACTTTTTCAAAGACGCGCAAAATGGCGACAAGGTTTTGATTTTTTCAGACAGAGCAATTATCTATAGCCCGGATAGGGATTTGTTGGTAAATGTAGGCCCGGTTTATTTCCAAGAAGGACAAGGTGAAAATATCCCTACTGAACAACCTGCTGAAGAAGAAACAGCTGAAGAGACGGCAGAGACCTTAAGTTTGGACATAAGAAACGGCAGTTCGGAAACCGGCAAAGCCAGCGGTCTTGCGGGTAGTTTGGGAGCGGAAGAGGGAACTTATGCGGTTACCAGTATCACTAACGCGGTTAATACTGATTATTCCGGAGTTACTTTAGTCAATTTAACCGGTAAAGATGTCAGTGTTTTGGAACAGCAATTGGGAGTAACGGCCGTGACTGTGTTGCCGGAAGGGGAAGCAGGGTCAGCCTCTGATGTGGTGATTATCGTTGGAAATTAATAATGATTGAGTTTAAGAAACTCCCCCGATTAACTCGGGGGAGTTTTTTTCGTCAAATTTTTTCTTTTCTTTGTTAGAGCCAGAATTTGAGCAATGGCGCGGTCAATCCGCCTAATATCCAAAACGAAAGGTCAACCACGGAATCGCGCGGGTGCCATTTTCTTTTTGCGAAATAGTCAAAAATGAAATCAGCGCTTTCTTTAATCAACCCTCCGGCTAAAGCGGCTATCAGATATGAAAACCAGTCGGCTTCATCAAATGGTCTGTGAAATACGACCGAGGCAATCATATTGAAAAAAGCAAAAATCGTCATCCCGCAGAAATAGTGGCTTATTTGTTCAGTGGCTGAAGCCCTTGGGCCGTCAAAGGCAAGAACTTTGAAGATCCGTTTTAGAATTCGTGATCGCCAGAAGTAATCGCCGTAGGCCATGCCCAAAAATAGCATAACCACCATGAAAAGAATAAATCTAAAGAGCATTATTTTCGCCTCCTATGTGTTTTTTGTTGTTTGCGATATGAAGATAGCTTATGGTAAAATTAGGCTACAGTCAATAATTAGCTCAGGGAAAGGTGGCCGAGTGGTTTAAGGCAACAGTCTTGAAAACTGTCGTACCGCAAGGTACCGTGGGTTCGAATCCCACCCTTTCCGCCAAGACAATTTAGTATCGTGCAGACCCACATTCTTGGCTAACATTGGCTAAAATTGTGAGAAGTAGGGCGACCCATCTGTCTAAAAAGTTGTAAATGAAAACAACGACTTACTTAGTCGCTGTTTTTGTTTTTATTATTATCATACCATCCCGAAATTTTTTCGATAATACGCACGTCTCTTTTTGAAAAATTTATTTAAATATTCAACTTTTGAATCGTTGTAATCGTATATGGTTCCACCTGTGTTCAGCCCGCGATTTATCCGACCGATGTATTGTGTTAGTTTTCCTTCAAATGCAAATGGATAAACCAAAAATAAACAATCCAAATTATTGAAATCTGTTCCCTCCCCAATAAGTTGCCCTGTGGCAATAAGTATCTGAAAATGTCCCGATTGTATTTGTTTGACCTTTATTTTTCTTTGTTTTTCAGTCAAATCCCCAGTTAAAGTAATAGTTTCGTATTCGCGTTTAAGATAATAATTTAGAACCTCCACATGATCCTTGCGTTCGGTTAATATTAAACATCGCTTATTTTTGACAACTTCATTTTTTATATCGTCAATTATTTGTTGATTTCTTTGAGTGTCAAAAGTAATAATTTTATAGAGCGTTTGCACATTGTCTGTTCGCACTTTAAATGGTACAGTTAAATCCGTTTCTCTAACGATAATCTTTAAATTGTTCTGTGGCTTGACTGTAAAGTTATTCCGTTCAGTTGTTTCGGATTTGCCAAATGACCCTGGTATGGTGTGTATAATTTCTCCGAGATAAATAAAAATTAAATTTGTGTCATTATTTTTTCGTTTGGGTGTAGCGGTTAAACCATATAAATAGTGCGGATTGAATTTGGTTATTACATTTCTAAACATCCGCGCTGGCATGTGGTGACATTCATCAACCAGTACTAATCCAAATTTGCCAGCCAGCTCGTTTTTATTTTCAATATTGTTTAGCGTTTGCACCATTGCTATCGTAATTTTTTCGCCTAATTTCTTTTTATTGGAAGTATATTGTCCAATTTCCCGTTTGGGAATATTTAAAAATCCCTCAATTCGCTCTAGCCACTGATTGAATATTTGCTTTTTGTGCACCAAAATTAACACAGGCTGTTTCTGTTTGGCAATAATGTCCAAACCAATTATTGTCTTGCCAGATCCTGGCGGAGCGACTAATACACCACTATCGCGACTTGTTATTTTATCCACCGTTTCAGCCTGATAAGGGAACAGTTTAATATTGTTTTCGAACGTTATATCTTTAAGTTTCAATCGCTTATCATCAATATCAAATTTTAAATTATTCTCTTTTAGAAAATTTAGCAGATTATTTAAAAATCCGCGCGGGATGGCGATGATGTCATCAAATGTCCGAATCAATTTAAAGTATTTTTCTACGCCGTACACTGAAGCCCCAATTTTCTTTTTGATTAAAAAATCCGAATTAAAAAAGTTTAAATTATCTTTTAGATAGTTTATCAATATTTTTGGAAGAAAATTTTTGTCTAGAAAAAGCATGTTGCTGACAGTAATGCACAGTTTACCATTAGCCGTATGTGTCCGCGTATCATTAGAATTAAAAAATATGTGTAATTTATCTAAATGTCCTATCGCAATACATTGAATAATTTGCAATAATTTCCACTGGTCGGTAAATGGCAATAGGGAATTGTTCGGATCTAAAAATATAGTATTGTCTTTTTTTCTTGCTTCGCCTTGAAACGGCAGAGCAATCAAATTACCAAATCCTTTGCCACTTAGCACGTCTTGATTGGGAAATAACCTGTCAAAACTTTCTTCTTTCTCAAACTGATCAATGATTTTAGCTTCTTTAAGCAAATTAATAATGATATTTCTGCTTTTGTATGCTGGGTATTTGTTTTCAAAAAATATCCAAACATGCCCGCCGTTGCCTGAACGCGACCGTTCAATATATGCTGGCAGTTTGTATCGTTGGCAAATAGCGTAGAATCGTAGAATTTCTTCTTGCCATTTTTCGCCATCAAAATCCGCGGCGATAAAATATGATGTATTATCATCTAATAATGGATACATTCCGTATGTTTTTGCGCCGCGAAGGTGCTGTTCTATGTATTCGTCGTTTATGCCGACATATTGGCTGTGCTGACAATCTTTGCATTTTTTGCCTTGTGTTTTATTACACAAGCCGGTTTTCCATTCATTCAAACAAACTGGTGTATAGCCAGAAGTCGAGCCGTCTTTTTTCTCCCAGCGTACGGCAAAAACATCCTCACGTCCGCGAAAGAGGGATTTGAATAAATCAACTTTTTCTTGAGGAGTTAAAATTGACACAAGTTATTTTATTATTTTATACCTCGTCGCCCGCCCTTTCCCTAGTCGTTCAATTTTTTTCATTTCCAACAATTTATTTAATATTTGTGCCACCGTCGGTCCGACAATTTTAAGATCATCTCGCAAATTTTTTGGGGTAATAATTTCATGTTCATTCATGTAATGCCACACCGCCATTTGTTTTTCCGATAACAAATGTTCGATTGATTCTTTGGATAACAAGCTAATGGCCATCTGTGTTTGTTTTAACAAAATGGTTAAGAAAAATAATAACCACGGGCTAATGTCCTCGTTTTCTGTTTTCCAGGTTTTTTGCGACTTATTTAGGGCAATGTAGTATTCATTTTTATTATCCTCTATTAATTTTTCATGTGAAATATAAGGCATATATTCATAGCCGTTTTTGAGGAGTAGCAAATTAGTAAGTACACGAGAGGTACGACCATTGCCATCTTGGAATGGGTGGATGGACAAAAATTCAAAAATAAAGTTACCGATAATAATCAGTGGGTGTATTTCCTTTCTACCCAAGAGATCCTGTACGGTTTCTAATAATTCGCTCATTTCTTTGCCAACCAAATGTGGTGGAGTGGGGTCAAATAAAATGCCAATCAGATTGCCATTTGCATCTTTTGCTTCTACACGGTTGTTGCCAAATTTGTACTCACCGCGATGACGAGTGTCTTTTTCCGAATATTTCAAAAGTTCACTATGAAAATGTTTAACAGTACTTTCAGATAATACCAATTTTTTGTATGAATCAAAAACATTAGTTAGCAGTTCAGCATAGCCTGCCACTTCTTGTTCGTCGCGAGTGATTAATTTTTGAATTTTCAATCCTTCCAATAGTTTTGCAACTTGTTCATCAGTCAACCGCGCGCCTTCAATACGGGTGGACGCGCCCGAAGAAGTAACAATTACTGACCTTTTCAGCATACCCAAAGTTTGAGGCGACAAATTCGCTCCCATTTTCCATTGGCCTTTTAATTCGTCAATTTGCGAAATAAGGCCATATATTTTGTGAGTTATTTCCGGATTGAATGATAATCTTTTGGTAAATTTAGGCATATTTTTATCTTATGTATTAACTATATGCGATTATATCTAATTATATTGGTTTTGTCAAATGTGTGGGCTAGTATTGTGATCTAATATACAATATGTTTGAGCTTGACCCACTTAACCGAGACAGAGGTGCGACCCACGTGGTCCAAATCCTCTCGTCTCCGCCAATTTGTACTTTTTGTGAAATCAATAGAATCCTCCCCCGCATTTGCGGGGTCGGCATGATATTTTTCCGCTATTTTGAAGGCATTTTTGAAATCGCATCCAAGGCCGGAAAGTAAATTTGGTGTTAAAAAATCGTTTTAAATTAGCCCAAAAATATAGCGCCGAGTCCTGCCGAGCCCTGCTCGGCAACCGCTTGGGAGATAAAAACGAACGTATGCGGTGTTTCTTGGTAAAAGTTCGAACTTTATACTGTAAAAATCCAGAAGATTTTTAACCCGCCCCACCGACTCAACCGGCCGATAAAATACGGCCGGCGGTCGCCTCCCACCCCAGGCCCAGCAAAGCTGGGCTAGAGTACCGAATGGATAAAAAGGAAGGGTCAGGGGGAGGGAATTTTTATCCATTCGGTTTGATGGTTTGGGGTTTTTGGGAAAAATTGCAGAAATCTTTAATTTTTTATTTTTTCCAATCGCTTACAGTAAAACTCTTTCCTCGCTTTTTAATCACTACCTTTTGCTTTTCTCTCCATTTAAACTCTCTCATAATCTCAATTGGAACAGTAATAGAATAACTGTCGCCATTTCTCATTATTTTTCGGATATGTTTATCCCCTAATTTTCTTCTAGACATAGGACATATATATTTAAATATTTTTTTAGCAATTTTTGTTGGTATCGGTTTTAAATTTTATTGGCTTTGTATTTCTTGCTATATATAGTAGATGCTTAGGTTGTCCGGATTGTGTTGTTATGAAGCAGTATGGTGTTTTTATTTTTGTTATAAATTTCAAGACATCTTTGTCTCTATTTAAATAATTTCCATGATTACCCCACGCAATTATAACTAATTTAGACTTAGTGGCATATTTTTTTATAAACATGTCATTCTTTCTGCCGATTGGTTCTGTGCTTTTTTTTAAAACATCAGGGCTTTTTGTTCTGTAAGCAAATAAATTTGTAACACAAAAACCGCCATATCCTAAATTTTGAGTAAATTTTATACATGCTTTAATAGTTGGGTCATCTACTGTTTCATCTGCTGTACTTGGATTGAGTAGTACAAAATTTATGAATTTATCCGTACTATCGCCCCATTGTCTTTTTAACATGTATCTGTATTTTCTTTTTTTATCTAAAATCGCGTCCTTCTGCATGTTATTTTTGTCCTTTGGTTTTCCTTTAGACATAAATTTAAGAAATCATTATTTAAATCAGTATTTTCATTATAGCAGAAAAATTTGGATGATGCGATTGAGTGAGCCATGGATTGGGAGGTTGCTGAATGTTTTTTATTATATACAACCTATGAAACTGATGAAAATTTACAGCTTTAAAATTACCTATGAAAGTTATGAAAAAACTTATACACTTGACAAAAAAAGCCTATTATGATACAATTAGGGGGCTTTTACATAAAATAATCATAATATTATGCCTCAAGAAGATAAATTACTCTCAATCAGCCAAGCCTCCGATATGTTTGGTGTTCATCAGGACACCTTAAGGAATTGGGAAAAACAGGGGAAAATAGTCCCTTTGCGCGTTGGAGTACGAAAAGATAGAAGATATAGGATAAAAGATTTAGAAAAACTGATAGATAAAAAAATTTCAAAAAGCATCAAAGAATTGCCGGCCGAGGATGATCAGATGACTTTAGCTCACCTCAAACAATTTCTTTGGAAAAGCGCGGATATTTTGCGCGGCAAAATTGACAGTTCGGATTATAAAAAATATATATTTGGGCTTTTATTTTATAAGAGGATAAGCGATATTTGGGTGGAAGAGTACCAAAATATAATGGAAGAGTTTCATGATAAAAAATTAGCGAAAGAAGATTATAACCATCGCTTTCAAGTGCCAAAGGATTGCCGTTGGGATTTGATTGCAAATACTTCTGAAAATATCGGCGCCAAATTAAATGAGATATTTGAAAAATTAACAAATGCCAATAGCCCGAAATTGGATAAAATATTTGATGATTTGGATTTTGCGAATAAAGATAAATTTCCAAATGAAACCCTGCAAAATTTAGTCAATCATTTTTCAGAACATAATTTTGGCGTTAACTACATAAGTTCGGATTTATTGGGGGATGCTTATGAGTATCTAATTAAAGAATTTGCCTCAGACGCCGGTAAAAAGGGCGGAGAATTTTATTCGCCAAGAGAAGTTGAGAGAGTGATTATTGAAATATTGAAACCGGAAGCAAAAGATCATATTTATGACATGGCGGTTGGGTCAGGCGGGTTCCTTTTGGAGGCCTATCATTACCTCAAAGAGAAAGAGGGAGAGGAAAAAGCTCGCTCGCTTTATTTTTATGGGCAAGAAATCAATCTGGGAACTTTTGCCATAGCAAAAATAAATATGTTTTTACATGGGCTTGATAGCGCCGATATCAGACGCGGTGACACTCTGTCCAATCCACAGTTTTTAAATCAGGACGGCAGTTTGAAGCAATTCTCCGTCTGCGTGGCTAACCCCCCCTATTCAGTTAAGTCGTGGGCTTATGAATCTTTTAAAACAAATAAGTTTGGCAGATTGACAGGGTATGATGTGCCGCCGGAAAAGACAGCCGATTTGGCCTTTGTGTTGCATATGATTAAGTCTTTGAAGGAAGACGGAAGAGCCGGAATAATTTTACCGCATGGGGTTTTGTTTCGCGGGGGGAAAGAGGGGAAAATACGGGAGCAAATAATAAAAAATGATTTAATTGAGGCTGTTATTGCTTTGCCGGCAAAATTGTTTTTTGGAACCGGTATTCCGGTGGCGATTTTGATTTTAAACAAAAATAAGGCAAAAAATAAGAAAAACAAGATATTGATTATAGACGCGGAGCGTGATTTTCAAGAAGGGAAAAATCAAAACACTTTGCGCAAGCAGGATATTAAAAAAATCGTTGATGCCTTTGATGAGTATAAGGACAAGGATAAATATTGCCGGGTAGTGGATATAAAAGAGTTGGAGAAAAATGATTTTAATTTAAATGTACGCCGTTATGTAGACAGTTCGGAGGCGGAGGAAAAAATAGACGTGGCTGAAACGGCAAAAGAAATTGAGAAAATTGAGCAAGATATGGTAAAAATAGACAAAAAAGTGTGGGGTTATTTAAAGGAGTTAAAATATATAAAATAAAAATATGATTTTTGGCAAAAATAAAAAAGAACTTTGTCTCTCTGATTATAAAGATATATGGTCGAAGTTTTGCTTTCTGGATGAAAGTGGTAATTTAAATAATGCAGAAAATAATTTTTTTACCATCGGTATCATTAAGTGCAGCCAGCCTTACTATTTATATAGTAAATTACTATATGAAAGAAATAAGAGGAATTTTCATGATGAAATGAAATTTAACAAAATTTCAAAAAATAACATTGATTTTATTAAATTTGCTATTGAGGCTTTTTTAGATACAAAAAGTATTTATTTTTATTCTTATACCGTAGACAAAAGTGGGGTATATTTTAAAAATAATTATGATAACAATCAATGGGTGGCCTATGAAGAAATTTCTATAAAGCTTTTAGAGAGTGCAGTTATAGGCACTCAAGGGAATGAAATTATTATTTTAATAGCTGATCATGTTACTACTCCAAAAAATGTAAAATATGAAGTAAATGTTAAAAATAATATAAACAGGAAACAAAAAAGATTGTCTGTAGCTGGTGTTTGTAGATTTGATTCAAAAGGCAATGATTTATTGCAAGTTGTGGATCTGTTCATTGGGGCGATAAATTATGATTTGAAAACAAATTTTAATTTAGTGTCTGGCGACAAGCATAAAAAAGATTTTGTAAATTTTATAAAACAACAACTAGGGGTCGCATCTTTTTTAGATGGTTATAGAGATAGAAAATTTAATATCTTTGTAGATAAGGATGTTAAACAAAGATTAAAGGTATAAAAAGAAAAAAGGCTATCGTCCTAACGGTCGACGCCTATTTTCAAATACTTTTTGGCAAACACTTGTCTGCGGTTTAACCGCTAGAGAGCCGAAGCCCTCACAAATGCTTACGGACGTATTATACACGATGTTTATAGATTTGTCAAGTTATCCACAACCATTCCGCCCACATGGACAAAATGGTCACAAAAATCAAAATTATTAATTAAAAATAAATTTATGGCAAAAGTGATAAAACCAAATAAAGAATTTTGGGAATCGGATAAAAAACCGGATTTTCTCGAAATGTCTGATACAAAAGATGATGATGTTAAGGCGGTTAAATTTGTAGGGCCAAAATATAGAAGAAAGAGCGCAAACATGATTGAAAAAATAGGGAAGACAAAAAAATAATTTTTATGATAGAAATTTCAAAAACAAAAGAACAGTTAAAACAAGAATTAGGTTCTTTTATTTGGGATTTTAAAATTTCAGATAATATAGAATATAATTTAGATGCGCTTTTTAATTTAATTGAGGATAATAATCAGGATAGAGATTATAAAAAACCTATTTCTTTAATGGCCGTTTCTGTAATTGAGGCCATTATGATTGATTTTTTGTATAGATTATATCAAGGCACTAATCATTTTCCGCAAAAATTAAGAGATCAGGAGGGCGTTATAAAAAGTAAGTTAACTCAAGAAACTAAGAAATCTAAATATGTTGATTCAGAAAATAGAGAATACTGGGTATACAGGCTTAAAAATTTTGACTTTATTGCAATGATTAAAATTTATCAAGATTTAAAACTTTTGGGAGATTATAAACAAAATTATGAATTTCTTATGAATTTAGCGCATTTTAGAAATAGAATTCATATAAAAAATTATTTTAATAATTTTGAAAAAGATGAGTCAAACACATTTTCTGAAAGCAGGGTTCAAAAAACTATTAAAGCTATGGTGTGGTTTTTTGGATATTTTCAAACTTATTATCCAAGACCGTGGCCAACCGCATAATTATGAAAAATAAGCAAAAGACAATTCCGAAGGGGTGGACTAGATATACTTTAGGCGATAAGGTAGAATTTTTACGTGGTTTTGGTTTGTCAAAAGATAAAATTGTAGAAGGTGGCATAAATAAGTGTATTTTATATGGTGAATTATACACAAAATATAATGAGGTGGTGGGTGAAGTGCAAAGTAGGACGAATAGTTTTGAAGGCACAAAATCAAAAAAAGGGGATGTTATTTTACCAAGCTCTACTACCACAAAAGGAATTGATTTGGCTAATGCAGTTGCAATTAATGAAGATAATATTTTGCTTGGCGGTGATATAATTATCATTCGGGATAAAAGTAATATTTTTAATAGCAATTATTTTGCGCATTATTTGACACATATATTAAAAAAAGATATTGAGAAACTTACACAAGGAACAACGATCATACATTTGTATGGAAACAGCTTAAAAAATTTAGAAGTTACATTGCCACCCTTAAAAGAACAGCAAAAAATTGCAGAAATTTTGTCTGTGGTTGATGAGGATATAGAAAAGACGGATGAGATAATTAAAAAAACAGAGGAATTGAAAAAAGGATTGATGGAGGAATTATTTACCAAAGGAATTGGTCATAAGAAATTTAAAAATACGGAGTTGGGTGCTGTTCCTGAGGAGTGGAAGGTTGAGGAATTAAAAAATGTTAGTACTAAAATTGGCGACGGACTACACGGAACTCCGGAATATTCTGATGGCTCTGAATTTTATTTTATTAATGGAAATAATATTTTTGAAAGGGAGATAAAAATATACTCCGAGACTAAAAGAATTTCAGTCGAAGAGTATCAATTTCATAAAAAAGAACTCACAAATAGATCTGTCCTTTTGTCCATCAATGGAACAATAGGAAATATAGGTTTTTATAATGGAGAAAAAGTTGTGCTTGGAAAAAGCGTTGCGTATATAAACTGTGATATTAAAATTAATAAAGAATTTATTGCATATCAATTAGAAACAGAAAGGATACAGAAGTATTTTACAAGGGAACTAACTGGTACGACAATTAAAAATTTATCACTAGGAACAATTCGCCGTACACTGATTTTTGTTCCATCTGATAAGGAACAAAGAAAAATTAAAAGTATTCTGTTAGAGGTTGATAATAAAATTCAAATAAATAAAAAATTAAAAAATAAACTTACCGAACTCAAAAAAGGCCTTATGAGGGATCTTTTGAGTGGAAAAAAATATGAATACATATAAAATTCAGCATAAAATAAAAACTCTCGCATGTTTAAATATGGAGCCAAAAGATGGAAAGTTTAACGTTAAATGTGAAATAGCCGGTTTTGTTTTTACTCAATGCGGTTTTACACCAAGGAAGGGGTGGTTAAAAGGCGATAGTTGGATTGTTGAAAAGGTTGTAAAGGAAAAAGATTGGACGTCTGCTATCAATAAATTTAGAAAGGAATTGGAACCAATAGTGCAAAAAATTTCTTTTGTTAGTCAGTCCTATTTTGATTTTCTTCTCCAGCCGTTTATAATTTTTAGGCTGAATGATAATAGTGACAAAATTTTTATTTATAGGCATACACAAGAAATTAAAGTTTGTGGGTTTCATTTTGATGAAAAGGCCTTGGATCAATATTATAAAATTTCTACATATGATAAACCTTATACTTTTAAATTTATGCAGGAATGTTGTAATACGATTGGGTATATCCCGAAATTATTATTATTGTTTTCTGTACTCGAGGCAATGTGTGATGTGGTTGAAAAAGAAAAGGATGGAAAAATTATGAGAAGTTATGACAAAAATCAAATGAAAAAAATATTAGGTAATAATTTATATGATAAATTTTTTGGAAAAAATGGACTTAGACACAAATTAGATCATGGAGAATTTACTGATTTGATATATGGTGATGAATATTTTGCTATTTTATATGACAAAATTATGAGCAATATAAATGTAAGTTGTAAAACCGACATTAATAATCCAAAAGTTGAATTACCTCAAAGACATTTTTTTGGTACTTATGAGGTCAACCTTTTTTGTTTGGCGTCTTTGAAGAACGGCGCGAAAATTAGTTTAGGCACTGTTATAAAATTTTTTTCTAAAAAGCTGAACAAAAATGGTAAATACAGATTTTTAGATTTTGGGGATAATAAAGAATATTAATATGAAATTCGACGAACAATACACAGTAGAAAATTATATTTAATTTGAATTATTTATTAGGTTAGAAGTGGAAAATAAAAAGTAGTATGGATGATTTTAAAAAAAAATTAGAACAATCACAAATAGCAGGTTGGAAAAGTAAAAAAGAAGAAGTGGTTTTGTTTTTTCAAGGTTTTGGTTTGGATGTCAATGATTTGTATGACCAAATAATTATGAGGGGTTATGAAAAAATGCAGAAAGTATGTTATTTTTTAAGTAAAATAAGAAAAGTGGCAGATATTTGTGATTTTCTTGATAAAAAAGCTGTAGAGTGTAGATGGGATGTAGATGTAATGAAGATATTTTTTCTCATTTCTCATGCGGAAATAGCAATGCAAAATTTTGGAAAAACAGGTAAAAAAGCGGATTTGGTTAAGGAATTTTTTGGTCCAGTAGTAGAAAAATATGATTTGAATAATAATATTAAGTTGAGTTTAAGTGAAATTATTAGTAATAGAGAAATAAATTTTGGGGCATCAGAAATTTTATATAAAATAAGATGTGAGTATACCCATGAAGGTAATTATACTGGTCGTATTTTTAAAACTACTATTGAACCTAATGAAGAACATGTGGGAAATATGATTTCCTTTAAAATAAATAATTCAGAAATACTTTGTGGGGAATGTTATTTAACGTATGAACAATTTTTAGTAATTTATATGGAGGCATTAATTAAAAATATAGAGAATTTTATTAAAAAATAACAAATTTTTAAATTTATGAAATTCAACGAACAATACACGGTAGAAAATTATATATTGAAATATCTGGAGGAAATGCTTGGTTATGAATACATAAAACCGGAGGTTTTTTTATCTTTTCGCGAGTATGAAAATGAGTATGTTATAAAACCTTTGCTTATTGAAAGCATACAAAAAATAAATGGCGTGGATGAAGAAACGGCAAAAAAAGTTTTTCATGAAGTAAAAAAATTAGATACAAATGAGGACTTTTTGAATGTAATGAAAAATGGGATAAATTTAAAAGATAGCGAAACCGGAAAAAATAAGGATTATAATTTGGTTGATTTTGAAAATGTGGACAATAATCATTTTGTTGTAACCAATCAATTCTATTTTGAAGGGGATGCTGAAAATATCCGTCCTGATATTATGGTTTTTTTAAATGGGTTGCCAATTTGCGATATTGAAGCAAAAAGCCCAACTGCCTCTGCCAGCGTAAACTATGAAAATGCTATCGGGCAAATTAAGCGTTATGAAACCGTAGCTAGAAAAATGTTTTTGCCGAATTGTTTTAATATCGCGACTGACGGCCTAAAAACCGAATATGGCCCGACTTACTCGCCCAAGCAGTATTACTCCATTTGGCGAGAAGAAAAAGAAGAAAGTAATGACGAGGGGCTGGAAGAAACATTGGGTGGATTGTTAGAAAAAAATAATCTGCTGGATATTATAAAGAATTTTTTGATTTTTGAAAAAAAGAAAGAAAGTGTTATAAAAATGATGGGCCGATACCAGCAAAAGCGAACGGCAAATAAAATCTTACAAAGAGTGCTTGAAGGCAAGAGCAAAAGAGGGTTGGTGTGGCACACGCAGGGATCAGGAAAAAGTTTAACAATGTTTTTTACGGCTTGGAAATTGCGTTTTGACAAAAATCTGAATAATCCCAAAATTTTTGTTTTGGTGGATAGAATTGATTTGGATGATCAGCTTTATGAAACTTTTATCGCCTGTGGCGGAGAAAATGTGTATAGAGTAACGTCCCGCAAAGATTTGGAAAAAAGAATTAAATCCCCGGAGCACGGAATTTTTATTTCCACAATGCAAAAGTTTTCTGAATTAGGCAGGGGTGTGGAGGATTTATCTGACAATATTATTGTTTTGTCTGACGAAGCGCACAGAGAAGATGAAGGCAAGGCCGGTATGTTGCTTCGCAAGTCAATGAAAAATGCTTTTTTCTTTGGCTTTACCGGCACGCCCATTGATAAAACAATCACAAATACTTTCCGCAATTATGGCGCCGAGGGAGAGCGTTATTTGGATTATTACTCAATACAACAGGCTATTGATGACGGCGCGACTTTGCCGGTCACCTATGAAGCGCGATTGTCTAAAATTTTTATTGACGAAGAAAAAATTGATGAACAGTTTGAAGAAATCGCCGGGGACTTAAAAGAAGAAGAAAAGGAATTATTAAAACAAAAGCACGGCAAAAAATCGGTAATTGTTAAAATGGAAAAGAGAATGAGGATGATAGCTCAGGATATTGTTGAGCATTACAAATCTCATGTGATGCCAAATGGTTTCAAGGCGCAAATTGTGGGCTTGGATAGAGAGGCGGTGGCAAAATATAAAAAATTGTTGGATGAGCTTGTACCGGAAGAATGGTCCGCGGTTATTTATTCGCCCGGCGATCCGAATATGGACGCCGATGAGTTGAGATTATACAACACCAGCAAACAGGAGAGAGAGCAATTGATTGCGAATTTTAAAGATAAGAATCATCCATTAAAATTTTTGATAGTTTGCGATATGTTGTTGACCGGTTTTGACGCACCCGTTGAACAGGTTATGTATTTGGACAAGCCCTTGCGCGACCATAATTTGCTTCAAGCTATCGCCAGAACAAATAGGGTCTATCCGAATAAGGGCTGTGGAAAAATTATTGATTATTATGGCATTACTCGCAATTTATATAAGGCGCTTGATTTTGATGAGAGTATTGTTGATTCGGCTATGATAGATATTGAACAAATGAAAGAATCATTTAAAAAGACGATTGCCGGTTTGACTTCCTTTTTTCCAAATATAAATATTGAAGATCCGTCTATTGATAATCTGCGCAAGTGTTTGAAATTGTTTATTGATGAAGAAAGCAAACAGCAAGATTTCAAGGATAAGTATGGTGAGCTTAAAATACTCTATGAAATACTTTCTCCGGATCCATTTTTAGTTGATTATATCAGACAATTTGAGTGGCTGACCAGTTTTTACATTGCGTTCAATAAGAAATTTTCTGATGAAGATGATATAGACAGAAGTATTTTGGAAGAATATGGCGAAAAAGTTAAGAAATTGATACAGGAAAGGGTGGAATATGAAGGAATAACTAAAAATTTTAGAGAGCTTAAAGTCAGCGATATATATAATCTACAAAAATTAGAAGATATGGACGAGGATGAAAAAGCCCTGAATTTGGAACGGCTTTTGAAGAGAGAAATTTCCATCGCTTTGGACATTAATCCGATATTTAGGTCATTTTCCGAGAGGTTGCAGGTAATTAGGCAAGAATTTGAACAACATCAGATGGATTTAACGGAAAGGATTAAGCAGTATTATAATTTGATTGGGGATATTAAAAAGGAAGACAAAGAAGCCAAGGATTTGGGCTTTGATACTATGCAAGAGAGAGGGCTGTACTATATTAGTAGAGAATTTATAGATAAAGATGTTGGCGAGGAAATCATAAAGGACTTTGTATTTAGTATTAAAAAGATGACTAATAGTATTTTGGATGAGGGCTGGCAGGAAAGCGCAAAAAGGGATGATTTTATCAAAGGTATTAAGAGGCAATTGCAAATATTAATTTTAAAAGAATATAAAGGGAAAATCAAGATTAATGATTTTCACAAGTACCTCAATCGTCTTGAAGATATTATAATTAAAAAATTCTAAGATGAAAAAAGAAATTCAACTGCATAATAAAAAGGTTGAATATACCTTAAGGAAAAGTAAACGAGCTAAAAGATTGCGTATTGCTGTGTATTGTGATGCCAGTATTGTTGTTACTATGCCCTATAGGATAAAAGAGGGTATTGTGGAAAAATTTATTATTTCAAAATCAAAATGGATTTTGGAAAAATTAGATATTTTTAAAAAGACGGAAAATATATTATATTTAAAATTTTCAAAAAAGGACTATATTCGGGATAAGGGGGAGGC
>Ga0208977_1000725_pt1 | contig 21228 bp, 23 predicted proteins | sample RifOxyA2_FD_184030 | JGI IMG/M metagenome (GOLD analysis project Ga0208977, IMG submission 184030) | Groundwater microbial communities from Rifle, Colorado - Rifle Oxygen_injection A2 (SPAdes) | ecosystem: Environmental > Aquatic > Deep subsurface > Groundwater | place: Rifle, Colorado, United...
TCTCTTTCATTAAGATATCTTTTTTCAACTCCTTCAAAATCTGGGTGAGATTTTACAGAGGTTCTAATTTCTTTAAGAGTGTCTTCTATTTTTTTGTAAAGACTAGCAAATAACCTGCCCATTTCTTCTTTTCTATCTAAGTTTGATTCTATATCCCACAATAGAGCATATTCTTTAGATAAGATTATTTTTATAATATTCTTGAATACTGTATAATCTTTTTGCAATATAAAACTAGAACCCCTATACATCCCCCAACTAGCTAGATAAAAAGCTAAGTGAAGTTGTGCTAAATCTAATTCTTCATCATTTAACTTCTTGTCTTTTATTTTTTTAAAAAAATTATAGCAATGTTCCCAAGATTTATATCTATGATCCAGAATCGAATTTATACTTCTATAAAATCTTTCTACATTTTTTGTTATTTCATTCGCCATTTCATTTCCTCTCACTCTTTCTCGGCGTATTCCAATAAGGACTTTTGCATTTAGGGCAGACTTTTGGCTCTTCAATAGTCGTTTCTCGAGGAACCCATTTATGCCCGCATCGTTCGCAAACATAGCCTTCTAATTTAATCTTTCCCATATTGAGTAATTATATTCCCTTTAGTATATAAGTTTTACTATCTTACTAACCGAAAGGTTTAAATACTTAATAGTATATTACTATTAGGTATATAGGTAATGATTATGGAACAACCACAACCTTTCAGAAAAAAGAAAATAGTGTCAGATAAAAACCTTTCTCTTAGCCGTAAGATTAGAGGTTATGCTATTCTTGCAAAGGGAGATATGCCGATAGCAGTAAGTGAAGAAGAGTTTTTAATTCCCTCTCAAAGCTCTGATAAAAAGTATAAAGTAACTAATATTTCTGGATGGAATTGTGAATGCCAAGACTTTCAAAATAGACATTCAGATTGCAAGCACATCCATGCTATTAAGCTCTGGATTAAATTAAGAGCAAAGCCAGAAATAGAAGAGTTAGAAATAGACACAAACGAAGAGAAATGTATCTGCTGCAATTCTCTTAACATTGTAAAAAATGGTTCAAGAAAAACAGCAATAGAAAACAAACAAAGATTCAAATGCAAGGATTGCAGTAAAAGATTTGTTCTTGATCCTGTAAAAAGAATTAAGGGCAACGGTAAAATCGTTACTCTAGCAATGGATTTATATTTCAAAGGATTATCACTAAGAGATATCTCTGATACGCTTTATCAATTCTATAATTTAAGAGTGCATTTTGACACAATCAGAAGATGGATTAGCAAATACACTCAAATTATGGGTAATTACACTAAAGATTTCAAGTCAGAATTAAGCGATAAATGGCACGTTGATGAACAGATGATTAAATCAAAGAAAGATTATATCTGGTGCTGGAATGTATTGGACAGCGAAACAAGATTTTTGATAGCAAACAATGTAACAAGAGGAAGAGAAATTACAGATGCAAGAGCAGTATTAAAAATAGCAAAAGAGAATATTAAGGAAAATCCTAAAGAAATTGTAACTGATGGGCTATGGTCTTATAACAAAGCCATAAGAAAAGAATTTGTGACAAAAAGAACAAGCCCAAATGCTGTTCTTCATTCAAGAAATGCAGGAATAGCAAAGAAACTTCTTAACAACAATATGGTTGAACGTTACCATAATGAGTTTAGAGAATTTGACAAAGTGAGAAGAGGATTCAAATCAGATGAAACAGCACAGCAATGGAGTGATGCCTTTAGGCTTTATCACAATTTAATTAAGAAACACATGGCTCTGAATGGAGCAACACCTTCTCAAGTAGCAGAAATTGATATTGATTTAGGCAGAAACAGATGGCTGAGCTTATTGAAACAAAGTCTCAATCACCCGAATACGACAAAAAAGGAGGTAATATTAAAATGACCCTTTAATACGACAGAGAGTGCAATAGATAACTTTAAATATCAATTGATAACAAAAGTTATCAGATGAAAAGAAAAAATATCAAAGAAAGTATAAAAGAGTATTTCTTTCAATATCCTACTCTCCGATTAAGAGTAAGAGAAGCAGAAAGAGAGCTCCATCTTTCCTTACCTTCTATAATTAGATATTTTAAAGAGTTAGAAAAAGAGAATATCCTAAAAAAAGAAAAAATTTCCAATATTCATACTTTTGCAGCAGATAGGACATCTCATATATTTCTTTTAGAGAAAAGGCTCTTTAACATAAAGCAAATGTTTGATTCTGGTATTATTGAATATCTCATAAGAGAATATTCTAATCCAACTATAGTCCTTTTTGGCTCTTATGGAAGAGGAGAAGATGTGGAAAGCAGCGATATTGATCTCTATATACAAACGCCTTCTAAAAGGGATATAAAACTAGACAAATTTGAAAAAATACTCAAAAGAAAAATACAAATATTTGCGCACAAAAACATAAAAGAAATTTCAAATCCTCATCTTGCAAATAATATTATAAATGGTATAACTTTACATGGTTTTGTAGAGGCCTTTACATGAAAGAAGCATCTTGGGTTGATTGTATACAAAACTATTCTTCACGCCAAATAAGCTCTGATAATGAAAAAGCAAAATCCTTAAGAGAAACAGCTGAGGGGAGATTAAGCATTATCACAAAAGAACTAAATGAGAAAAATGCAGATTATATATTTGAAGATTATTATTAATCCTTATTAGAAATATTCCATACTGTTGTTATTCTTGAAGGATATAAGGTAGAAAACCATATTTACTTAAGTTTTTATCTCAGAGATATAATAAAAAGAGAAGACCTCTTTCGTCTATTTGATGATTGAGGATATAAGAGAAATTCTTTGGTGTATTATGGAAAGAGAATGGATTTTGAAACTGCAAAAGATGCAATAAAAAAAGGAAAAAAGCTTTGTAAAGAGTTTGAAGTTATAATAAAAAAGAAAATCTCTTTGTAAGGCGTATGTTCTAATACATACAATAGAAGGGAACAGTCCTTAAAAAAGCAAATAAAATTATTCTTGTATGTTTTTTCAGCTTTTTCGTATGCAGCAATGGTATAAGAATATTTTAGTTTTTTTACCTCTTGTTTTTGCAGGTCTATTACTTGATCCTAAAAGTATCATCCTTACTTTTCTAGGCTTTCTCTCTCTTTGTTTAATGTCCTCAACAAATTATATATTAAATGATATCATAGATAAAGAAAAAGATAAAGCGCACCCAGAGAAGAAAGGTCGTCCTCTTGCTTCAGGAGAAGTCTCTCTTACTTTAGCAGTCTTCCTTGCTATTCTTCTCGCAACACTATCTTTAATTCTTGCTTCTTTTCTTTCAGAAATCTTTTTTGTACTCCTCTTAATATTCTTCTTCCTTACGCAATTATACTCTTTATATTTTAAAGAAGAGATTTTTGCTGATATTATTTTTATCTCTACAAACTTTGTAATAAGGGCAATGGCAGGGTCTTTCATACTTGATATCCGACTCAGCCCATGGCTCATTATCTGCACTTTCTTTCTTAGTTTATTCATTGCAGTAGGAAAACGAAAAGCAGATCTTTCTTTATTGAAAAGCAAAGCAAATGATCATAAAAAAGTTCTTCAAGACTATGAAATAAATCTCACAAACACTTTAATGACTATAACAACAACTGCACTTCTTGTATCGTACAGTCTTTACTCTTTTCTAAGCATTTACCCACAACTGATCTATAGTCTTCCCTTTGCTCTTTATGTCATTCTGCGATATTTTTACATTTGTGAAAACAAAACAAACATCGCACGTCATCCAGAACAATTCTATAAAGATACAAGGCTTTTACTAGGAATAATCCTCTGGGGGCTCTTAGTTATTTTTTTGCTCTATTATATATAATTTTCTTTGTTTTCTGTAAAGAGTAAGTAAAAAAGGATTTATTTTTTCTTTTTGATAATAGTACTGCGCAGTATAAGAATGTTAGGCATAACAACAACATCTCCATCTGTTGTTCGAATTTTTGCCTCTAGCATATCTGTGTGAATAACTTTTCCTTCAATAGTGTCAATTTCAACAATATCTCCTGTTCGAAGTTTACTTTTCATGTAAATAATAAGTCCTGCAAAAAAATTAGGAATAAAGTCTTTAAGAGAGAGAAGAATAAATGTAATGAGAAGTCCTAAAATAATGAAGAGTACAATGTATAAAAGTATTTTTTCTAAACCTAAAAATGCCAAACCTAAGATCAATCCTCCAATGTAAATGGCATATTTAAGCAAAGAGCTCACAAAGCTCTCTAAGGGAAAACGCACACCTATTTCTTGAAGGATCCTCTCAATTTCAAAGCTTTGTAAAACTTTTTTTGCAATAACTGAAAAGATATTCCCTACAAGAATTCCAAATCCTATAACAAGAATCCCTGCTACAATATTAGTAAATACATCTGGATAATAAGAGACAAGAGCCATAGCTCCAAAGAGGGTATTTTTCTTTAAAAAGCTTTACCCCAATGGAGCCGGAACATTTATAAACAAAAGGTTTCCAAGAAAAAAGTATGGTAAAGTACAATCTTCTAGGGCGTGAAGTTGAGGAAGTATATGGGAGTAAACTTCATACAGCTTTGGCTTCTTGTGATGGTGCTTTTTTCATGCCTGACCTGATTCGTTCTCGGATATCTGTGGATGATTCTCATAGACTGTGGCAGACGTGGTGGAGCGCTCCAAGCATTCGTGCGACTGGGAGAACTTCAGGTGGTACTCCTGTTGTTTTGTATGCACATGTCCCTAATTTTTATTCTGATGCAAATAATATTAAAACTGCTGTTGAAGAAAGAAAACTTGTGAATGGTGCAGGTGTTCTTCCACGAGAAGAGTTTACTCGTCTCCTTTCTTTGGAAGGAAATGGTGTCCAAGTTGTTGATCATACTGTATTGAATAAGTCACCAAAGGGTAACATTTCTTTTTCTCAGGCTTTAAAACATCCTCAAACACTCCCTTTCTTAGGTGTTTCTCAAGAAGAAGCACAAGCGTATTTGATAAAACATACGTCTCTGTATGGCTCACATATTGGAATTTGGCATAGTAATGATCTTGGCGAAGAGCCGGTCGCTCGTGTGCTGTTCCTTGACTACGGCAATGTCAACGGTCTTAATGGCAACGTCAATCTAATTAACTATGGCCGCGTCCTAGGGGTACGTCGTTGTGCGAGCATCAGCGAGCCAGTAAGTGCTGGAGGCACGCCACAAAAAATTTCTTCCTCACCTTCTTTAGAAATATTATTAGAAAAATCAAAGCCTTATATTCTTCCAAGTTATTTTGAAGGATATGAAGCAATGCTTACAGATTTATACAAAAAAAAATAAATTCTAAATAAGAGAGTAAGGCTTAAAAAAGAAAGAACTTTCCATAGATTCATGCCAATTAACGCAGGACCTGAATATTTCAAAGCAGAAGCAAAATATAATGCTGCAAAAACTATTCCAGAAAAAATCGCTGGCCTAGAAGAGATGCTGCGCGTTGGTCCAAACCATAAATCTACAGAAAATCTTCGAGCAGAGATAAAGACTAAAATTGCAAAGCTTCGCGCCCAATTAGAAAAAGAACGCATAACTGCAAAAGGAAAAGGCAAAGGAGCAAACCTTACAATCAAACGGGAAGGTGCAGCACAAGTTATTCTAGTCTCTCTAACAAATGCTGGCAAATCAGCAGTATTATCAGCGATAACAAATGCAAAACCTACAGTTGCAGAGTATAAATACACCACAACAAAACCTGAAGTGGGGATAATGGACTATAAGGGTGTGCAGATGCAAGTGATAGAAATTCCTGCAATATATGAAAATTGTGCCTACAAAGGAGAAGGTCCCACTTTTTTTAGTATTATACGCAGTGCAGATATTATTGTCTTTCTCATTGATAATACGCAAAATGAGAAGCAGCAGTTAGATGTACTCTATCAAGAGTTTGAAAAAGCAAATATAAAATTAAATGCAGAAAAGCCAAAGATTATTGTAAAAAAACAAGGGATGGGTGGTATTGATTTTTTAGGAAATAAATACTTTGATTTTGATACAAAAGATGCAACCCAACTTCTTACGCAGAATGGCTATCATAATGTAATTATTACTGCTTTTGAACGTGTAACGATTGAAGATCTTGCAGATATTTTGAATGAAGGAACAGTATACCTTCCATTGCTCATTGTTCATACCAAAGCAGATATTAAAGGAGAGGGTATTTCTGCAGAAACTGGTTATGGCTTGGAAAAACTCAAAGAAAATATTTTCCATACTTTACGCATGATTAAAGTCTTTACAAAAACTCCTGGGAAAGAAAAAGATTGGCCTCCTGTAGCATTGCACGAAGGAGACACAGTAAAAACAATGGCTCGTATTATCCACAAAGATTTCTTAAAAAAATTTAAGTATGCGCGTATTTGGGGAAAGAGTGCAAAACATGCTGCTCAGAAAGTAGGCCTTGAACACGAATTAAAAGATGATGATATTATAGAATTACATCTAGAATAAAAAAAGAAAAAAAATTAGTCTATATCATTATTTATTTCCCAGATATCCTCATTTTCTGGTGTATTGCAATCTCTTGAACAATAGTTTTCATTGTTAAGATCATCTTCACCAGCTAATGGCTCACATAATCCATCACCACATTGCACAAATCTTATACAATCATCACAAGCATAAATATCCTCAAATTTTTCATCACAGACTTCATTGCAATCACAGGTTTCACTCACATCACAAAAGAATTCTTTACCACCCATTTGGTTTGGCTCAACTTCTTCTATAATCTCTTCTGAAATAATCTCCTCTTGTAAAGCTTGTTCTTCATTGTATTGTTCTGATATTTCTTGGAAATTTTCATCACAGTATGGCATTAATTCTTCCTGAGATAAAGTTGCATAACTATAGTCTGGCACATTACAACTTCCTTCTCCACTGGGTGTACTGAGATATAGTTCACAATTGCCTTTTTCATCAATATCCACTATTTTCATTTCTACATTCTCTTCAGGGTTAAATGTTGCATCCTTTTCACAATTTCTCAAATAATCTTCAAAGCAAATTCCATCTTCACCACAATCTATTGCTTCTCCTCCAATATGAGGATTATCAACACCTAAAAGTATACCCATAGCATCATTTAAAGGCCCATCAACACTATATCTTAATTCTGTTTTTATTCTAAATATTGTATTCCAATCTAAAGTACCGGATTCTACAGCAATTTTTAATTCTTCTTTTCTCTCATCTATTTTGGAATTTAGATCATCCATTTTGCTTGAGCTTTGCCTATAAGCTTCAGCTCTTTCAGTATTTCCTTTGCTATCATAATAATCTGCAACGCTTAACATTTTTGCTTGAATGTCACTTATTTTCATTTTAGTAGAATCTAATTTAAGTATAATCTCTAAAACTGTTGCAGGATCTAAATTTCCTTGTTCAAAATTATCTTTTCCATTTTGGTAGTCTTCTTGGCTTAAACCATATCCTATAGAAGAGCCTTCATTTTTACATTGAATTCTTGCTGCACAATCTTTTTTACCTGGAATAACAATAGTATCTAAGCCCATTTCTCTGCATAATTGGGATTGTTGTTCAGATTCTGCTTCAGTTAAACAAACATCACTAACAAATATTCCTCTGTTTATATTAAAACTACAGTGCACTTTGCTACAAGCCTTATTTTCATCATAAATTTTAGTAGCACTTCCACCCTTTGATTCACATTTCTTAGATATTATATTAGCAACTTCTTCGCTAAGGCAAGATCCTAATTTTTGTTTCGAAGGCATATAGTTATTAAACTTTTGTGCTAACTCTGCTTGGCAATCAATAGGACATCCAGTAGTAGATTTTTCAAAATCATCACAAATTCCATCAGGACAGCACATTCCATTTGCACACCAATCTTCTCCATATAATTGCTGGTTATAATCACCACTTCCTACTTGTGGTTGATTTCCTTGATAGAATTCTTGTTTTCTTTCCTCATATTGTTGTTGTACATTTTCTTCAGTAGGCTGTTGCTCTTCTGTAGGTATTTCTTCAATAGGTTGTTCTTCCATTGGTATTTCTTCAGTAGGCTGTTGCTCTTCTGTAGGTATTTCTTCAATAGGTTGTTCTTCCATTGGTATTTCTTCAATAGGTTGTTCTTCTATTGGTATTTCTTCACCTTCAAGTATTCCTGCATTTTCTTCTGCAACAACGTTTCCTGTAATAAGGAAACCAAAACCATATCCCCAAAAGCCAGCACTAGCAAGACTCATACTGAGAAAAAGAATAATAAACAACACACCTAATTTTTTCATTTTAAGCAACACTCCAAATTATAAATACTATTTTTTAAAGGGAAGAAGGATATAAACGTTTCGGAAATCTTGCAAAAGGAGTGTAGTAAGCAAGAATATTTCATTATAAAACTAAAGTAAAAATTTTATCTTTGAAAATATGAAATATAAAAAAAATAAAAAAATTAACCGAGATCATCGCTAATCTCACTCAGAGAGTCAGATAATTCTGAAACATCTCCACTAACGTCTTCTATAGCCTCAGAAGCTTCTTCTTCACTTCCAATCTCTCCTTCACTAGAGCATGCGCTCATAGTAAACAAAAGAAGAAAAATAAAAAACAAACTCATTATTTTTGTCCACATTTTATACGATCACCTCTTCTGTTTGTTCTTCACTTGGAGTTTCTTCAACGACTGGCTCCTCAACAACAACTTCTTCTTCAGCTAATGGCTCTTCTGGTACCACTGCTTCTAGTGAAGTTTCTGTTGGTGTTGGCTCAGATGATGGGATGTCTCCTTCAAAACTTTCTTGGGAAAATTCCTCTGTAGGTTGATATCCATCATATTGGGAGAATCTCTCTTGAAGAGATCCTTCACAATAAGGCATAATAGATTCCTTGGAAAGTCTTGCGTATCTATAGTTTGGAACCATACATTCTGCTGCTCCCATAGGACTAGAGACACTGAGTTGACACTCATCTTCTTCTGTTACGCCACTGATACTAACGCTGACACCAGATTCTGGATCGAAGCTTGCTCCACTAGCACAGGTTCTGAAATATTCTTCAAAACATAAAGGATTAGATCCACAATCAGAGCCTTCTCCAGCTTCTTGAGCAATGCCTGTATATTCAACACCAAGAAGTGCACTAATAACTTGATTCAAAAGTTCATCAACGGAATATTTCAAGTCAGATCTAATTTCATAAATACTTGAATAGTCCAGTGTTCCAGCTGAAACTGCATCTTTCAATGCTACTTTTTGTTCATCAATTTTTGTTCCAACTTGATCAAGGATAGCTGCTCCATCTCTGTAATTTTCTGCACTTTCTGTATCTCCTTGACTTTCATAGTATCCTGCAATGTCTTCCATTTTTTGTTGAACACCAGATAATTGGATTTTAATGGAATCCATTTTCAGAATGACTTCAAGCACTTGCGCAGATCCTAATTCACCACTATCAAATCTTTCTTGTCCTTGTTTATATTCACCATAACTAAGATGCCCTGATCCGTATCCTTGTCCTTGTTGTGCACAAACAATTCGTGGAGCACATCCTGGAGGAGAAGGTACTGCTATTGCTTCAGAACTAAAGTCTGCACAAAGGGAAGATTGTTCTTCTGCTTCTTCTTCGCTCTGACAAGCTCCTTCACCAAAAAGTCCCTGTCCTCCCTGTGCATTAGATCCAGGACCGCCCTGACCAAATTGTCCTTGCCCTTGTGGTCCGCCTTGACCTTGACCACCTCCATTAAAGAAACATTCAGAAATAGTACACCCTCTGTAAGGGTCTTGTCTTGTAGCACTTCCACCATGCTCTTCACATTTTTGTGACATCTCTGCTAAAGAATTTTCATCAGGACAGGATGGTTGTTGATATTGTCCATATTGACCTTGTCCTTGTGGTGCTCCACGGAATTGCCCTTGATCATTATAATCTCCACCTTGTTGATAATTTTGATCTCCTGGTGGTCTTTGATCACCTTGATATTGTTGATCTCCAAATTGTCCGGGATAAGATTCTCCTTCTTTGCCGTATTGTTGTTTATATTGATCCATTTGTTCTTGGTTTGGAGCTCCTTGAGAGAAATCTTGTTGGTAATCACCAGGCGATCCTTGGTCACCATGATATTGGTCGTCTTGTATTTGCTGTTCTGAATCTCCACCTGAAGATCCTCCATCACTACTAGATCCAGAATCTCCACCTGGAGATCCTCCATCACTACTAGATCCAGAATCTCCACTGCTTGATTCGCCACCACCACTGGATCCACTATCACTTGGTGCAGGAGCACTTTCTCCGCCACCACTTGATTCTTCACCTTCAAGTATACCTGCATTTTCTTCTGCAACAACGTTTCCTGTTATAAGGAAACCCCAACCATCTCCCCAAAAGCCTGCACTAGCGAGACTCATACTGAGAAGGAAAATAGTAAATAATACCACAATTTTTTTCATCGTAAACAATCCTCCTTGAATATAATTACTTTTACCTAAAGAAAAAGAGAATATAAATCTTTTGGAAATCTTTATATAATTTAGTTTCTCTCAAAAGAGTAAAAATGAAACAAGTAATACTCGTTCGCATGGATTTGAAGATGGAAAAAGGAAAGTTAGCTGTCCAAGTTGCCCACGCATCTGTAGAAGCAGTTCTTGGTTCTTCAAAGGAAAAAGTGCACGAGTGGTATGAAGAAGGAATGAAAAAAGTCACATTGAAAATTGCAGATTTAAAAGAATTACAAAAGTATCAGCGAGAAGCCCAAAAGCAAGGTCTCAAAACTGCAATAATTACAGATGCAGGGAAAACCTTTTTTGACAAGCCAACAGTGACGTGTGCAGCAATTGGTCCAGACAAAGAAGAAAAGATTGACAAAGTAACTGGGCAACTAAAGATACTTTAAAATATTTAAACTCAAAAGGTTTTATACAAATAGCAAAAAGGGAGGAGATGGCGCTTATTTGACTTTACCGAGCAACAGCAAAATTTATAAACTATAGCTAATTATATATCACTATGGCAACAACAATTCAGATAACAGAAATGTTACAAAAAGAACTTTCTAAAAAGAAAATTTTTGAAAAAGAAACCTATGAAGAGGTTATTTGGGATTTACTTGAAGATACAAAGGAATTGAATCAAGAAACGAAAAAGGAACTGCAAGAAGCAAGAGAAGAATATCAAAAGGGAAAAATCTCGACACTTCAACAAGTAAGAAAAGAGTTGGGTTTCTAAATGTATGAAATTGTATTTACAGATAAAGCAAAAAAAGAATTGAAAAAACTAGATAGAGCTATTCAAGAGAGGATTCTAGATAGTCTTGAGCGTATTCGCATAAGACCTGAAGCATATATTACCAAATTAGTTGGCGATCCCTCGTATAAGTTTAGGGTTGGTGATTATAGGATTTTATTAGATATTGATCAAGAGAGATTAATTCTCTTAGTGATTAAAGTAGGACATCGAAAGAATGTCTATGATGAAAAAAGATGAATATTGAGTAGACTAATGCTACACATAACCAGAAAAAGGTATCCCCACGCCCGGACTCGAACCAGGAACCTCTCGGGACCAGCTGAGCTTTTTTCATCCTCTGCTAGGCAGTGTCAAAAGCTATCTACAGCCAAGTGCTCAAACCATTAAGCTACGTGGGGTTGCTATAGACGAAAAACCAGTGCTTTAAATAGTTTACTACAGAAAAAAGAAAGAAAAAAAGGAAAGAAATTACCTTCTCTTAGTTGCAGGCCTATCACCAGGGCTGCTTTCTTCTACCATAATACCAGAAACAACTTTTGCACTGTTAGAACTAATATGAATAGCCCTGTTATTTTTGTTTTTGTACTTTACAGTTGCTTTTGGCAGGGAGATGTCTCCAATAATTTTAAATTGAGCATCCACTTCATAAGAGATAATTCTCTCTTCACCGCTAACAAGTTCTGGGATCTTCCACATAATTCTTATTCCTTTGTCTCCTCGTTCAATACCACTTGGATGCAAAGTCCCAAAATTCGTTCTTGGTTGAATGAGCTTAGGAAGCACATCAATAATCGTAATGTCCTTGATAGGCTTATTTGTATTATTCTTCAAATGAAGTAATACTTTAAACTCAGAGACTCCATCTGTACTATATTTCAATTTGAATGTTTCTTTTCTAATAGCTACTCTCTTGGTAAAAATATAATACACAATAAATCCTAAGAGTAAAATAACAATAATTCCTACAAGCAATGGTCGATAATCTTCATCACTCACCAAAACAAATTTCTCCTCAGGAGTAAGAGTAAAAGTCCATGTAGGCTGTCCTAAATCATTATCATAGCTGGGTTCAACAGAATAGCTGGTAAACCAACTTTCAAATATTCCAGGATCTTGATCATAGAAATCACTAATCACAGAATTTCCATTATTACTAATAGTAGTCGTTCGTGTTTCATAAAGAAAACCTGAAGCAACTTCAGTATATTCACTGACATTAAGGTTTTCATCAACAATAAAACTTCCAGTAACACTTCCACTTAATTCATCTTGGTAGTAAAGGCGCACATTGAAGGAATATTCCTGTGGTGCTGCACTTCTTGGGATAGTAAAAACATATTCTAAATCTTTTTCTTGACCTTTGAAAAGCTCAATAGTTTGTTGATCCTCAAAAATATCACTGGAAACATACACATCAACATTGTTTAAGTTTTGTGCAAGGTTATTTTTCAAATGCACATCAATGCTGAGATCTCCACCTGGTCCAACACGCTCTGCAGATTCAGAAAGTGTTGCACTAATGGCACTTTGTGGTGGCATAGCAAAAACTTGCAGATCATAAGTAGTAGAAATACCTTCAAGGTTTAAAGCTTCTGCAGTAACATACGTTTTATATCTCTTCTGTCGAACAACGTTTTCTTTCAGTTTCAGAGAAACAACAACTTCTGTTTCTTCATGCCCTTGAAGTTCAACATAACTAGGCTCAACAAAAACATAATCAAAATCGGAAGAAGGCAGACCAACATAAGGCTCTGCTTGAATCTGTAATTTCAACTCATGCGCTCCATCATTTTTTAAGAGCAGGGTATATTGCCCAAGATCTCCAGGGTAAAGAATGGTGCTTGAGTTAATCTCTGTAAAAGATATGCCTTCGTCTGCGGATACAATTCCTATAGTAAGTAGGAGTATGAGAACAAATAGTAGTGTGCCTCTTTTCATATGCTCATTAATTGTGAGGAGATTTAAATAGTTTGTGTTCATCAGTCGACAGAAACTAGAGCTTAAGAAATAACTTTTGTAATGTGATCTCTTTTCTCAAAACGGATAATATGGTCTGCAAAGCATTCTATCTGTGGCTCATGGCTTACCAGAATAATTTGTGGAATACGCAGCTCATCCATAAGGATCTTGAGTCTGTCTAGCTGTTCATGGCTGAATCCATCAGTAGGCTCATCAAGGATAAGAAGATCTTCTGTTTTGATTCCAACATGAAGATTATTAATAACTTGGTTCAATGCAAGGCGATATGCTAATGCTCCTGCAGTCTTTTCCCCTCCAGAAAGGAATTCATATTCAATATCATACCCATTCTGTTGGATTTTAGGAGAATATTCATCATCAAGGCACATAGAAAGTGTCTGGTTATCAATAAGGATGGTAAACCATTTTTCAAAGAGTGCATTAAATTCTCCATGTACTTTAAAGAGTACATTTTTTTCCATAGCTTCCATAAGAGGAACAAAGTAGTCACTAAGCCAAAATTGGGTTTTGTTAAGGTCTTCTTTTTTTTCTCTAAGAAGAATCTTCTTTTGAATCTCTTGTTCTAAATGGTTCAAAAGGAGAGAAATATGTTTTTGTGAAACATCTATATGTGTTTTTTCTAGGTGGATTTTCTGGAGTTTTTCTTCTGCAAGCTGTAATTCTTGTTGTAAAGAAGGATACAATGTATCTAAAGCTGCAAAAGATCCTTGTTTTTTTTCCAGTTCTGCTTTTTGTATGCCTGATTCTAAAAGATAAGTGCTTAATTCAATAGTTCTCTTTTGTAAAGAGGAAAATTCTTCTTTTTTCTTTGTAAGGTGTTGCAGTTTGAGTTGTACAAGCACAAATTCCTGTTCTTTTTTCTTCAGTCCTTCAATCTCTAAACGAAATTTTTTAATTTCTGCCTCAGAGAGCCCTTGTTTTTCTTCAAAAGTTTTAATATCTGTATCAAAATTGCTTACCTCAAGAAGAGAAGTGTCAATAATTTTTTGTTTATAGACTAAAGAAACTTCTTGAAAACAAGTAGGGCAGGTATGAAGACTCTCAATTTTTTGTTGAATATGAAGGGAATGCATTTTCCTCGTTTTAAGTTCTTGAATTTTATTAAGAATTTCCCGCAGTTCTTTTTCCTTCTCATTGATGTGCATATCAAGTTCTTTTACAAGTTCTTTAGTTCCTTCATGTAGTTCTAATTTTTCTTGTTCTAGTAATTCAATCTCCTTAGTAAGAAGCGTTTCTTTTTCTCGTATCTGCTCTTTCTCAGAAAACAAATGATTCAAACGCAAATTGCAAAGGGCTAATTCTTTTTCCAACTGGCTAAATTCTTCTTTTTTCCCTTCAAGTAAAATAATATCATCTTTTTTCTTCCGAACATTCTTCTCTGCATCTTCTAAAAGAGGGAGAATTGCAGAAAATTTTTGCCCAAACTCTTTTTTCTCCAACTCTTTCTTCTCTTTCTCAAAAACTTTTTCTGGCAGATCCATGCTTGCCCCTTCATAGATCTTCTTTCTTTCTTTAAACTCAGAAATGAGTATTTTTGTATTTTCTTTTATTCTCTTATACTTATCAACACCAAAAACTTTTCTGAGAGTATCTAGCCTCTCTTCTTTCGGGCCCAACAAAATAGTTTTCATCTCTTCCTGAGGAGTATAAACAGTATAGCGGTAGATCAATGTTTTATTTTTTGTAATAAGATCTCGAGGATAATGCAAAAGTTCAAGCACAATTTGTTTTAATTCTAAGGCAGTCTTCTCTTCTTTAACACCATTTCGGATAATATGTCCTGCATCTTGTACAACAGTATTCTTTGTTCTTTTAAGCACTCGTTTAATGGCATATTCTTGATCTCCAAGAGAAAAAAAGAGTTCTACAGATCCCTCTTCAGTACCATTTCGCAAAAGAGAAGCACCTGCAAGTTCTGCTCTTTGTAATCCAAAAAGTACAAAATCTATCCCATAAAGAATGCTGCTTTTCCCAGAGCCAATATTCCCCCAGAGCAATACTTTCCCATCTGGAAAAACAATTTCTTCTGAAATATAACTTCGAATATTCTCTAAACAAATTTTATGCAGTTTCAACGTCCAACACCTTCAATCCTTCTGAAATAATTCTTTTTTCAAAATCCTGAACTTTCTCACCATCTTCTTTTTCTTTATTCAAGAGTTGCATGAGGAGTTGTGTAAAATGCTCCTCTTTCTCTTTTTCAATATCTTTTATTTGTATTTCAGAAACATGTTCTTTGAGAATCTCTTCTTCAATTTCTTCAACTGTCCCTAATTTCATAGTAATTTCTTTTCCTTGCTTAGATTGTAATTTACTTGTATTCTTAAGCACAAAATAGGCTTCTTGGAGCTGTGTAAGAATTTCTTGAAAATTTACATCGGAACTTTTTCCTTGGATCTCTCCATGGACACGCAAAGTAATAATTTTATCCTTTGTGTCTTTCTTTTTTACTTCTTGTAAGATTTTTGCTGTTGCTTGTTCTGGGCTTAAATCATCAACAGCAATAGAAAATGTTTCTACATCCTTAATTTTCACCCTGACATATTCCCATTGAGCATGTTCATTTACAAAATAAACTCCCCCATACTGCCACTCTTCCATTTCTTTAAAATTATTAGGAAACAATGCACCGGGAAAAGTCAAAACCCCTTGTCCAAAATTTTTCTGAAAAATATAATGGACATGTCCTCCAGCATAGTAATGAAAATTTTTTGGGAGATGTGCAGCATCTGCTCCAGCCATGTCTTCTAAGCCTTGTGGTTTGAATTCATTAATCGCAGTATGAAACATAAATATTTTGAAACCTTCTTCAGCTTCGAGATTTTGAGTTTGAAGCGTTTCATAATCATTAATTTCTAAGCCCCCTTTCTTTCCCAACATACCAGTAATTTTTGCACCTGTTTTATCTAAAGTAAACTTCAATGTTCCATCTTCATGGAAATTCATTACATTAATAATCAAACCAGCTTTTTCTAAAACATCTAGCATGGTTTTTCCACTGGGTGAGTAATCATGAGAACCTGCAATCATATATACAGGAATGTTTGCATCTTTGAGTTTCTTCAATTCAGAAGTACATTCCTTAATATAATCAATCTGTGGCAGTGCAGTATTAAACAAATCTCCAGAGATTAAAAGAAAGTCAACGTTTCTTTCCATAACAAGAGCAATAGCTTTCTTAAAGCACTGCATATTCAGGTCTTTCAGTTTTTCTTCTTTCCAACCACCTACATGACAATCAGAGAAATGAGCGAAGAGCATCCAGTTTTGCTAGAGAAAATTATTTATAATGATTATTGTGTTAAAGAAAGTTATTTTAGTTTTAATCCTATAGAGTAGAAGATATAAAATAAAAGGTGGAGCAGCGAACCGAGTTTCCCGCATTTAATGCAGTACAGCAACGGAACGTCGGCCTATTTCACTGCTGTGTTCGAAATGGGAACAGGTGGAACCAGGCCACTATGGCCGCTCACGGGAAGAAGGAAAAATCCAACATTTATAAAGCTTTCTCTGGGCTTATTGTGCATAACAGATGTCTCGTATACCGCACCTTTCACACTTCTTTATATCAGTGGTCTTTGCAGGTAATACTTTACTATTCAATGTAGCTCGTACCTTCTGAATCAATTCAAGAATTTCATCACGAAGGAAAGCATTCATAACAATCTTTCTCCTTTCATGAATTGCTCTATATTCAACATACCCATGGGAAATCTCTTTTCCATAATGTTCACTTAGTAAAAGCATATACGCTCCAATTTGTATCATATGCTCTTTCCACACCCCATCACGTGGTGCACTTCCTGTTTTAATTTCTACAGGAATAAATCCATCAATAAGATCAACACGATCAATAATTCCCGTAAGTTGTAAAGTTTCAGAAACAATCCTCAGTTCAGGAACACTTTTTGGGAGTGCAAGCCATAGGGCTTCTCTATATATTTTTTTTTCTTGTGCAAGTGTATAAAAAAAAGTACACTTTTCTTTTGCTTCAGCAAGAAAGAATGGCCACAACTCTTGATAGACTTCTAAGGTCTTCAATCCTTGTGCTTCAAGATCCCTTTTTGCTCTCTGAATATGAAACATGAGTACAGAGTAATACACTTTTTTGTATTTCATCTCTAAATCTTCAAGAGAGTTTTTTTCTGTAAATGAGCTAATAATTTCTTTATCTTGCTTTCCTGCATGTTCAAATACAGCATGTTTAATCGTCCCTTTAATGCTCTGTTCTTGCGGTTTTTCTCGTATATGAAGAATTTTAGAAAAGTAAAGCTTTCGAGAGCAATACATATATCCTGTAAGATCAGTGACAAAAAGCATAAGGAAAAAAGGAACGAAGACTAATTAAAGATTTACTTTCTATAATGCCAACGCCCTTCTTTAAGAAAAAATCCTTGATTGATAAGAATTTTTTTTGCAGCACCATAGATAATTCTCTCGTATGTCTCAGCATTTTCCTTAATCATATGATTTGCAGGGAGTGTACAGATAACACTCAATTCGGCCATACTCCCATTTCTTTTCCAGGCAGGAATACAAAATTTTAATCTTTCTAAAATAACAGTTTCAAGTTTTTTTTCAAGCAAACTTCTTTCTGTTTGAACTTCTACAGGAGAATCAAGAGTTCTGTCAAAAATATTTCGCACAAGCTCATTATATATACCATTTGTATCATCATATACCATACTCAAATTGCTTTAAAATCTATTTATAAACCTATAGGTGAGGCAAAAAACAACCTATTTTTGAGCTTTATCTCCTACTTTTTCTGGAGAGGCATCAGCCATTTTAGTTGCTGGCTCAGGCTTCTTTTTCTTTTCCAGTTCCTTAGCCTGTGCATGCATACGCAAAGCACAATTAATAGGGTTCTTAAAACGACTGCAAATAGTCTCTGCACAAGAAACACGTAAATCTTTATAGTAGGATTTATTGCAATTTGGGGGAAGAATAGTTTCTTTCTGTTTTTTATTCCAACTCAATTGTGAACTTATATAACTTACAGGAAGGGGGTTTTTATTTTTAAGATTCCATTCAAAGAGTCTTTTTTCAATATCTTGCTCTCTCCAATTCATATGCCGTAAAAAATTAACAAGGATAAACAATGCTCGCTTTTTCCCATCTTCCATATTTCCTGCAAGGAGTTGTTGCATGCAATGAGGAAAGCAACTCTCTGCAATTGCATCAGTAGGCAGCTTTCTTTCAAAACGCGTGCCGGGAATAACATCAGGTCCTTGCTTTGCATGTTTTTTCCCCCACCAATCCATTGCTTGAATAATTAAACTCTTCCCATCATTTTTTACTTTTTTCTCAAGAAAACTTTTATCAGCTTTGACTATTTTTGGGTCAGCTTCTCTTTTATCAAAAGTAAGTATTTTATCTATATCAATAGGAAGAGAAACTAAACCTGTTTTTTCATGTAAAGAATATGGTGCACGAAAAAGATGTCTGTTAGAAATAAGCACAGTATCAATTTCAATAAGAACAAAAGGATCAAATTTTCCATCCTTTATCAAATCACTTCTCTTCAGATTAGTTTTTTGACAAATGTTTGCAATATTTTCTTTTTCAAGAATTTTATTTGCAAGCATTTCATGAATCATATTTTGTAAATATGCAGTAATAATTCGTGGTCCTTCTGGAAACAATTTGTGTGTTTTCACCCCATTTACTTCCTCAGGAAAAGAAGCAAATGGCACAGCGATATGGAATCCTTTCGAACCTGAGAACTTTACTGCAATATTTTTCACATCATGAAATTTTAAAGCTTCAATAAGAAAATACGCAGTCCATTTTGCATAATCCCAATGTACTGTATCAATATCAAGAATAAGATCCCATCCTTTTCTATTCTCATCAAGATCCTTTTTACTCATTCCTGCTTTGAGTTGGAGGGGGTCATGCCAATGCTCTTCAGAGATATGAAAAGAAGTCGCACCCTTTTTTGCCATCTCCAGAATATCTCCTGGATATTGCAGTGTATCCGGTCTTCTTCCAAAACCTTCTCCGTATCGTGGAGCGACCTCTCTATCATCACATACTTTTAACAGAGCTTCCTGAATATCTTTTCTGCTATAGTATTGGAAATAGAGATCTTGCATAGTGGTAAGAAGAAAAAAAGCTATTTAAGGATTTGTTTACTCTGATGCTTGGGACATTTGAAGAAACTGTAGTTGCTGACTCATATGTGCTAACTCTTCTTGCATAGACTGTTCAATAGTCTGTAATTCTTTGCTTTGTTTTGCAACGAGTGCTAAAGTATCAGCAATATTTTTTTCTACAACAACATTCGCCCCAACGTTAAGAATAACTTTTTCAGAATTTTCAATTTTTGCCTGAACAAAAATACCTGCTCCAAAAGGAACAAGAACAGTATCTTCATTTTTATTCTTTTGAAGTTCTGTCAAACTATCTGTTAAATGATCTAATTCATTTTTTTGCCGTTGAAGAAGTTGGAGTTGTTCTTGTAATCCTTGGAGACCTTGCTGCAATTCCTGCATCTGTATATCGTGAGGAGAATCCATGATTATTTCTTCTTAGCCCTAACTTTTTTTGGAGCTTCAGTCTTTTTAGCTGCAGTTTTCTTTTCCTTTTTAGGTTCTGCATATGTTTTTTTTATACGCATTCTTCTTGGCGTTGCTGCTTTTTCTTTTTTCTTTGTTGATTTTTTCTTATCTTCTTTAATACCAAGAACTTTCAAAACATCAGCATGAGAAGCATTTTTCTTCAGCTCAACACTTTGTGCCATAGGCTCTAAGTGATGGATATTGCATTTTCTTCTTCGAACTTCACCATCAAGAAGAACATAATTCTCATCAAGAATATCAATAACTATACCTTTTTTACCAGCATCTCTACCAGCAATTTTCATACAAACTCTTCCAATTTCTAACATTTTTGTTTTCTCCTTCTTGTTTCATCGCTTTACATGTCACCACATAAAGGTCTTTTTCGACAACAAGAGATGATTAGTATGCACGAGCCTTAGTGATCATGGTTTCTCTCATACATTTGGAGCAAAGGACTCCACCATATGGTCTCTCAGGCCTTTTTTTTGTCTTAGATAAATTTCGTAAAACAACAGCTCGTGCTCGTGGGACTCCATGGAGTTCTTTTCCACATCTACCACACTGTGCTTTAGCAGGATTTCTTTTCTTATAATGTGTAGTAACGCTATTTGTAAGCTTTACTAATACTTTTCGAAAAGATCTATTTCTATGTTTGAATGCCATGGGAAATGAGAAAAAGTAGAGGTTTATAAGCCTTTCTTAGACTTCTAGTATCTCCACAGAACATCTGAAAGAGGCTTCCTGCTCTTGATAGCCTTATTCTTGGGAAATTTATTTTCTCATCTGCTAATTTTATCCGTTCAATGGGCAAGATTGCAGGAATAGATAGTACGGGTATGAGTTTAGAAATGGCTTCTCATCACTATTGTGTTCTTATTGGCAGGAAGAAGCCAATAAAGAGGTTTTTATCTTTCCAAGTTTTCTCTAACTTAGATAATCAAGTTATTCGTTTAGTGTGTATTCATAAGAAAAGAATGCATGACTCTGGCATATGATTCATTTGTAGAGATATAACTTGTTGGTGTTTCATAACATGTTGTTTACTTTATAACTCATACATTCTATTGTCCATGTTCTATGTTAAAAAATTTAGATACCTCTCTAAAGGGACGAAAAGTATATAAGGAAGAAAGTAGCCTTAAAAAGAAAGAAAAAGAGTGAAAAGGAGAAAAATGAGTCAAGATTTAATGATAGGTGAAGAAGAGTATGAGATTTTTGAAAGAGAGAACATAGTTGCTACTTTGCAAGCTTGTGAAAAAGCTGGGTACAGTCCTTTGTTCATGCCTGAGTTTGCACAGCTGAGAATCGCTCATCCAGGATTGTTCAAAGGCTGGGGTCGAACAATGAGCATTCGAGCAACTGGGAAAACATCTGCCGGTTCTGCTCTAGAAATCTACGCACATGTTCCTGGTGATTGGTCACAAAGACAATATATTTCTGATGCGATTTCTGAAGAGAAATTAATA
>Ga0208977_1000740_pt1 | contig 20881 bp, 15 predicted proteins | sample RifOxyA2_FD_184030 | JGI IMG/M metagenome (GOLD analysis project Ga0208977, IMG submission 184030) | Groundwater microbial communities from Rifle, Colorado - Rifle Oxygen_injection A2 (SPAdes) | ecosystem: Environmental > Aquatic > Deep subsurface > Groundwater | place: Rifle, Colorado, United...
CCGTTCGTGTCTCATTTCATTCGACACTCACGGATTAGCGAATGAGGATACAAATGAAAACGAATGATTACAAATAATTTGTAAAATATTCGTCAAAATTCGTAACTTCATTCGCAATCCGCGAAGCAGTCGAGCGAAGCGAGACGCGAGCGATAGGCCGCAGCTAAAGATACCAAGCGACTGTTTACCAAAAACACAGGTCTCTGCAAACCCGCAAGGGGACGTATAGGGGCTGACGCCTGACCAGTGCTGGAACGTTAACGGGAGCGGTGCAAGCCAATCCCCGAAGCGCCAGTGAACGTCGGTGGTAACTATAACTATCCTAAGGTTGAGGCTGTCTCAAAAGAGGCGGCTTCAAAGACTGGGATGGTTATAGCGAATTGGTAAATGGTGAAGTAGGAAAAAAGGAAAAGTAACTGCTTATTCCGACTTGATGTCGGAATGTCTCAAAACATTCAGCTATATGCTGGGAAGTCTGGTGAATCTGAAGCTACTATGGTATAATTATTCCATAGATTATTAAGCAAAAATTATGCCAAGTAAAAAAGCTATCAGCGCAGATAATCAGCAGGAAAGACTAAAAATGATTGGTTGGATAACTGGTTATGTTGATGGGGAAGGATGTTTCTCGGTAAGTCTTTTTAGAAACAAAACTGCAAAATTCGGATGGCAAGTGTTTCCGGAGTTTGTGGTGACGCAAGGCGAAAAAAGCAAAAAGTCGCTTGAAATATTAAGAAAATTTTTCAAGTGCGGAAAAATTTTCGCTAATAAGAGATATGATGACCATAACGAAAATATTTATCGCTATTGCGTAAGATCTAAAAAAGATTTAACTGAAATAATAATTCCATTCTTCAAAGAAAACCAATTGAAAACAGCCAAAAAGGAAGATTTCGAAATTTTTGCAAGAATAGTTTCCAGGATGAATAGGAGAGAACATTCAGAACTGGAAGGAATGGAAAGAATTGCAAAAATGATTGAAAAAATGAATCGCAAGAAACCTTCTAACTTTTTAGAATCCTCAGAGACTAAACGCTGAATCCCGATGGAATCGGGAAAGATATAGTCCGTGCTCTTGAGCGATCAAGAGATTAACAAAACAAAGCGAAATTCCTTGACAGGTAAATTCTGTCCTGCATCAAAGGCGTAACGACTTGGTAACTGTCTTAACGAAGAGCTCGGTGAAATTGCAATGACGGTAAAGATGCCGTCGACCTGCAGCAAGACGAAAAGACCCCGTGGAGCTTTACTACAACTTGGCATTGCGTTTGAGGTTATACTGCCTAGCATAGGTGGGAGGCTGTGAAATCCCGACTCTGGTCGGGATGGAGCCGTCAGTGTAATACCACCCTGTATGATTTTAAACGCTAACCCTGATCCGTTAAAAGTCACAGAATTGCACAGAATAAAACAGAATGACACAGAATTTTTCCGTGTTTTTCTGTCAACTTCTGCGTTCTCTCTGTGTTTTTTACCGGATCGGGGACAGTGCCTGGCGGGTAGTTTGACTGGGGCGGTCGCCTCCTAAATGGCAACGGAGGCGTTTACAAAGGTTGGCTAGGTCCGGATGGAAATCGGGCCGATAGTGCAAAAGCATAAGCCAGCTTTACTGCGAGACTCATAAGTCAATCAGTCACGAAAGTGGAATTTAGTGAACCGACTGTCGCATATAGATGCGCAGAAGATCATCAGATAAAAGTTACCCCGGGGATAACAGGCTGATCCCTCCCAAGAGTTCACATCGACGGAGGGGTTTGGCACCTCGATGTCGGCTCATCGCATCCTGGGGCTGGAGAAGGTCCCAAGGGTTTGGCTGTTCGCCAATTAAAGCGGTACGCGAGCTGGGTTCAAACCGTCGTGAGACAGGTTGGTCTCCTATCTGCTGTAGGCGTCATTGCTTGAGGGAAGTCTTTCCTAGTACGAGAGGACCGGAAAGAACGAACCTCTGGTGTACCGGCTGTTCCGCCAGGAGCATTGTCGGGTAGCTACGTTCGGAAGGGATAACCGCTGAAAGCATATAAGCGGGAAGCCTCTCCCAAGATTAGGCAATTACCGTTCGTGTCTCATTTCATTCGACACTCACGGATTAGCGAATGAGGATACAAATGAAAACGAATGATTACAAATAATTTGTAAAATATTCGTCAAAATTCGTAACTTCATTCGCAATCCGCGAAGCAGTCGAGCGAAGCGAGACGCGAGCGGTACGATTTCCTGGAAGATGACCAGGTTGATAGGTCTCAGGTGAAAGCGGAGTGATCCGTTGAGCCGAGAGATACTAATAAATTGAACATTATCTCTCTTGATTTAGTAAGTTAGCAGTTAGCAGTCTCTAAATGCGAATGAAGTTACGAATAAAAAACGAATTATTACGAATAATTTGTAAAAATTCGTCAAAATTTGTATCTTCATTCGCAAACAGCGAAACATGGATAGATATAAAAAGAGTTTTCGTTTCATCTTGACTATTTTCGGGGTGATTATGGTTACAGTCGCGATGTTTATGTTTTTTTCTCCCGTTATAAATGCTTTTTAATTGTGTTGTTTGAATTCATAATTCTCGGCGCTTCTAGCGATAGGGTCACACCCGATCCCATTCCGAACTCGGCCGTTAAGCCTGTCAGCGCTGATGGTAGCTCGCAAGGGCGAGAGTAAGCCAGTGCCGGGAATCATGGATTCAAAATAATAAAATGCCGATTGATGGCATTTTTTTATTGTGCTAAAATACGAACATGGAAAAATACGCGCGAAAAAGAATCATAATAATAGTTGTCTATCTGCTTTTGCTGGCGCTGGTTGTTTTCGGCGTTTATTCTTTTCTCAAGGCCGAAGAAACCTGTTTGGACGGCGTCAAAAATCAAAACGAAGAAGAAATTGATTGTGGGGGAGTTTGCAAGAAATGCGATAAGGTGAAAGCGCTCGACTTGAAAGTTATTAGTTACGGCTTTCTGGATAGCGGAGCGCTGGGGGAATATGATTTTTGGGCGACGTTGGAAAATCCGAACGGCACTCTCGGCACGGGAAAATTTTATTATGAAACCATCTTCAAAGACATTGAAGGAAATGTTATTTCCCAAAAGACGGGAGAAAATTTTATCCTTCCCGGAGAGAGAAAATATATCGTAGAAAACAATATCTTGTCCCAAAACCGTCCCGCGTCGGCTGAAATGAAATTGAAAGAAGCGGAATGGGTCGAGTTCATTGATTTTTTTGAAGAACCGAATCTGAAGATAGTCAACAAAAAATACGAACAAATCACTTCGGGCGTCGGTTTTTCCCAGGCCGTCGGACTTTTGAAAAACGAAAGTCCGTATGATTTCGACCTGATAACTTTGAGGGTGGTGCTCAGGGATTCCTCCGGAAAAGTGCTGGCGGTAAATTCCACCGAAATGAGAACGGTGAGGTCGGGAGATGAAAGGGGATTTGAGGTCGAATGGCCCGGCAGCTTTTCCGGGGACGTGAGCGCCGTGGATGTCCAGCCGGAAGTGAATATTTTCAGCTCGGAGGTCTTTTTGAAAAACAATTTCAGAACGCGTGCGTTTCAAAAGTATTGATAGGCTTGCGCAAGTCTTATGTCTATGAAAAAGTTATGGCAGCTTGATTGGATAATGAACTTGGCGGTTTTTTTGCTTTTGGCTTTGGGCTTTTTGGCTCTTTACAGCACGTCTTTCGACGGTTCGGTTTTCAACTCCGCGAACTTCAGAAAGCAAATGATTTCTTGCGCTATTGGTACCATTCTTATGTTTGGACTGGCTTTCTATGATTATCGGGTGATGGGTAAATTCTCTACCAAGCTTTATTTCGGCCTGTTGGCGGTTCTCGCTTTGGTGATATTTTTCGGGCGTACTGTCAGGGGCACGACCGGCTGGATCGGGATCGGGTCGTTCAATATTCAGCCGGTGGAAATTGCCAAACTGGTGCTGATTATTTTCGTGGCTCGTTTTTTGAGCAAGAAAAAATCCGAATTGAGTTCCGCCACCCGGATCATTTCTTCTCTGGCGCTAGTTTTAATTCCTGTATTCTTGGTTCTTCAGCAGCCTGATTTCGGCTCGGCGGCGGTTATCGGCGTCATCTGGATGGCGATGCTTTTAGCTTCGGAAATAAACAAAAAAAATATTGCCGCGATTATTCTTATTGGCGCCATGGCTTCAATCTCCGGTTGGTCGTTGCTTAAGAGTTACCAGAAAGAGAGGATAATAAATTTCATAAAGCCGGAAAAGGATCCTCAAGGCAGCGGCTATAACGTCATTCAATCCATAGTGGCGGTGGGATCGGGTAAGGCGATGGGGAAGGGACTGGGACACGGATCGCAATCCCAGCTGAACTTTTTGCCGGAAAAGCATACGGATTTTATTTTCGCGGTTATTTCCGAGGAGCTGGGCTTTTTTGGAGCCGGGACGGTTTTTGTTCTTTTTGGAATATTGTTTTTTCGGATGAAGGAAATTGCCAGGACATCGCGGGATAATTTCGGTTATCTTATGGCTGTGGGGATAATTATTATGGTCGCTTTCCAAATGCTGGTCAATATCGGCATGAACATCGGGGTGATGCCGGTGGCGGGAGTCCCGCTGCCTTATTTGAGTTATGGAGGAAGTTCGCTGGTCGCAATTTTGGCCGCGTCGGGAATTATGCAGAGTATTTATTTAAGAAGGGTGAAGGGTAGTTGACTTACGGCTTGTTTATGCTAAAATCATGGAATTGGTGATTTAATCATTATTTCGCTTGAGAGGAAACTTTACGAAATACGAAAATACGAAAAAAAAACGGTGCTAGAGTTTCGTATTTCGCTCATTTCGTAGTTCGTAAATTTCAGGTAGAGCGCAAAAGTTATGGACAAAATCAAGTTGGCATCCAAAATCAGAAATGTTTTTGGACGCAAAGTAAACAAAGGCAGAAAAGAAGGAATGATTCCCGGGGTGGTTTATGGCAAGGAAATCAAGCCGGAAAGCATCTGGGTAAACAATTTTGATTTTTCAAAGTTGGTCAAAAAGTCCGGAGAAAGCACGGTAATTGAACTTGAAGTGGAGGGAAGCAAAGAAAAACATAACGTCCTTATCTATGACATTCAAAATGATCCTGTTAGTGGAAATTGCCTCCATGTTGATTTTTTCCGGATCAGAATGGATGAAGAAATTGAAACCGAAGTGGAATTGGTATATGTCGGAGAATCGCCAGCGGTCAAGGAATCGGGCGGTATCCTGGTGAAAAATATCGATAAAATCGAAGTAAAATGCTTGCCGGCCGACCTGCCTTCGGAAATCAAGGTGGATATCTCAGTTCTCAAAACTTTTGATGACCATATTTGCGTCAAAGATTTGGATATTTCCGACAAGGTCAAGATTGATCTTGAGCCGGAAACTGTAGTGGCGCTTGTGACTCCTCCCCGCTCCGAAGCGGAATTGGATAAGCTGGAAGAAAAAGTCGAAGCTGATGTGACCAAAGTCGAAGGCGTGGTCAAAGAAACCGCTCCGACCGAAGAGGAGGGTAAGAAGGAGGAGAAGAAAAAATAGCCGGAGAGAACCGCATTACTCATTTTTAAACCCGGCGCTGAGCCGGGTTTAAAGTTATCCACAATCCGGAATTGGAATGAATCAGAAAAGAATGATATGATAAAGTTGACTTTATAATTTGGTTAAAATAAAAAAAATGACTAACAAAAACAAAGCAGCTCTGATCTTGTTGGGAGTCTTCTCTATGGTTATCGCTATAGGCGTGGTTTTCTATGAACTTAAGAAGATGGATTTTGATATCGCTTTTAAAGAAAGTGAGTCAGCCGATGCCGCCAAGAGTGATAAGAAAAGAGACGTGTCGCCGGATTGCGATGAACCTTTGCTTTGTCTTGATGACGGTCCTTCCTTTTGCAATGTTAACAGGATTAAATCGGAGAGGTGTGATATTTGCGGTTGCCCGGAGGGCGAGGTTTGTAACAGTGAAACTAAAAAATGTATAGATCCCGGAGAAGAACCCGGGTATTTCTGGGAATGTTTTTATAATAAAGAACGCTTCAGGGGATCCTGTTCCTCAATTAAGCCTTTCTATTGTTCCGAAAAAGTGGGAGACCAAAAGTGCGACAAGTGTGGGTGTCCTTCCGGCTATGATTGCGATAAAAAAAGCGGCTTGTGCGTTGAACCGAACTCTTTCTACTATAAGTTGATGAGTGATAAGCAATTTTTTGTTGTTAAGACAGCTGACGCGGGAGTAAACAAAATTTTTGACGAACGTCTGAAGGCTCAAAACTTTGGCAAAAACCCTGATCCTGAGCGGGTGCTTACCTATGTTCGGGATGAAGATAGAATCAGAATCAAGGGTAGAGTAATAGGAAGAAAATACGATTATATGTCTGATTACAGAGGCAGGGATGATGGAGATAATATATTTTTTCTGAGTCCCAGATCCATAAGTGTTGTTACAGATAAAAATTTTGACGCTAATTCTTGTGATGAAAAGTTTTCCGAACTACTCACGTATAGCGGAAGTTACAAGCTTTCCCAGTTGCTTAAAGAAAATAAAATTTGGTGTCCCAGGGTTTGGGTGGTTGAAAAACTGGATGATTTTGCGGCCACGTCCAATGGCGCTGTTGGAGAAGACGGTCAGGGATCCAAGGGGGATCCTGTGGGGCGAAGCGGAGATATTGTGGGCGGCAGCATATCCGTGGATGACGAAACAGGTGTGGTTTCGATGGATTTTGGAGTTGATATGGGCGAGGCTGACACCAGTCTGGGAACCGGATCGTCTTCTGACGGCGACGGTTCCGGCATATCTTCCGGCGCGGGAGAAGGGGAGGGGGGAGGCGATGGCGGCGGGAAATAGAAAAACTGTTACTGAATCAAGAAAAATTGGTTGTGGAGCTTGCTGGATGACCAAGGGTATTTCAATAGAGCCTGCATTTTCGCGAGGCTCTGTTTTTTTTCTCATTTTTTTGATACAATAGAACTGAGCTAAAAGTTAATTAACAAATAAAAAAATTATGCGAGTCAAAGACATTATGACGGGGGATGTAACTTCCGTTACGCCGGACACGAAAGTTACCGAAGTAGCCAGGATACTTTTCCAGCATCGCTTCCACGGGATGCCGGTATTGGAAAACGGCAAAGTGGTCGGAATTATCACGGAAGATGATTTTTACATAAAAGATTCTGACAACTTGTTTTTGCCTTCTTATATAAATTTTCTCAAAGACGTGAGGACTGTCGATAATTTGCCGCGGGATAAGGAAGAAAAAATCAGGAAAATTCTGAACGCCCGCGCCGCGGACATCATGACGCCGGATTGCCTAACGGCTTCTCCCGATTGGGAAGTGGATGCGCTTCTCGCGCGGATGAAGGAAACCAAATTCAACACTTGGCCGGTGGCCGGCGAAAAAGGGAATCTTTTGGGAATCGTTACTCTTATGGACATTGTCGGACTTATGCAAAGCGGCAATGAAACCATCAGCGCGCTTGCCAATCAAATAGCCGCCGGAAAGCCGAGGGAGATTGACGAGCTGATCGGAGAAGTCCGGACTTTTTGGGAAAAGACTTTTGTTCTGATTAGGGCGGTCGATGTCAAGACTTGGAAAAGAATTTTCCTTATCGCTTTTATTACTGGAGTCGCCGCGGCTTTGATTTGGAATGTTTCGGTTAAGATAAAGAAATCTTCCGGCGCCAAGTATTATCAGCAACCCTAAAACGTCGCAAGATGAGCGGGAAAAATGAAAAAGAAAAAAAGCGCGAGATCGACCGGCTGGTGGAGGATGCCGGCTCTTTTTGGAAGCGGGATTTGGTTTTTATAAAAAAAATTCGGATAAAGATGTGGAAGGCTATTTTTGTTTTGGCGTTTGTTATCGGGGCGCTGGCGGCGCTGGCGTGGATCATTCATCTACGGTTGGAAACCCGTTCTTCGGCCAGCGTCCGGATAAAATCTCCGCTTATGTCGATTATGAAGTCCAAAGGATGCGTGGCCGACGGGCTTTTGACCGGCTCCGGCGGGGATACGCAGGGCTTAATCGAAATGATAAATCGGTCGGAATGCGCTTATCTCCATCGTTCTATCGAAACGTGGCTGGCTCCTCCGAATTTTGAGTTGATTTCTAAAAATATCAGCAAAATAAAAAAGAAGGATATGATTTACGGAATGTTTTTGGCGGAAGCCATTGACCCCAACGCCGATTATTATTACCCGGACGAAAAAAGAAAGTTTGATTTTTCCGAAATGTGCCGCAAAAAAAGCCAAGGATTTTGGGGAGAAGGAACGTGCAAGGCGGATATGGCAAGCAAAGAATACCGGGCGTATTTGAGATATATTACCGAAAAAGCCATTGACGCGGGCGTACAAACTTTTTTGTTCGGGCAAATCCATTTTCAAGATAATAGCGGATCGGCTTTTTCCAAGGCGGAAGATGTGGTGGCGGATATGAGAAAGTATGCCGTTCAAAAAAACCAGCCGATTGTTATCGGGGCGCAAACCAATAACATTACCGACTCTGATTACCTGGCTATTTTTGATTATATCGAAGGCGGCGTGGGTGAAAATTCCAAAGGACAATTGGAAGACGGGCCGTGCTTTTCCGGCTGGTCAAATAAGGATTATTGCTGGGCGCTTCTGTGGCATCCCGAATTTTCTTCCCGCGCCAATGATGTCATCTTGAATTTTGATTGGAGTGGTTTCAAAAATGACGATATGAGCATCTTTGCCCAGATGGATAAAACTGAAAGAATTGAAACTGCAAAAAATATGCATGAATTTTTTACGGCTAAGGATATGGGTTTTATGCTCCCGTATCTCGCGGTAATTAACGACGAAGTGGGTTGCAAGGGTCCGGCTTCCAATTATTACGCCGCTTCAAACAAATATTCCTGCCGCGATGAAGACGGATTCAATGCCATTTTGAAAAAAGCAATATCTGCTGAAAAAGAAGCCGCGGCGGTTGTTCCTGAAGATAGCGGGGAAGCCGCGGAAGAAGAAAATACGGCGGTTGTCCAAACTGGCGATGCTCCTCCCGTTGAAGCTAAAGAAAAAGAAATTGTCGCGCCGGAAAAAGCGCCGGAAAATAGCGGCCAAGACGATTTCGAATTCGTCAGCCGGATCGTTCCGGAAGAAATGACAGTCGGTTACCGCTACCAAATTTCAATTGCCGTGAAAAATAGCGGCGGCTCTGTTTGGACGAAAGAGAGGGGTTACCATTTGGGAACCAAGGAAAAAATATGGAATACCGAGATAGAACTTGCTCCCGGCGAAGCGGTTGCTCCCGGGCAGACTAAGACCTTTACTTTTGAAGTTTTCGCGCCAAGCGCGCCCGGAGAATACGGTTTTTCTTGGCAAATGGGACGAAAAGAAGGCGGTTTGTTTGGAAAAGACGCGAAAAACGTCAAAATGAAAGTTGTTTCGGAATGAATAAACGGATAACTGTTGATAACTGTTGATGGCGGGAAGATTTTTTTTGAGATATAATACGGACAGCCGTATGAAAATCAAAATAATAATTTTATCCATACTGATTGCCGTTTCCGTTTCGGTCGATGCGGGATTTTTTGCCGTTTCCGTTCGGGCGGCGGATGACGCGGAGGATTATGAAAAATCCATAAATAAAACCGAAAAACAGCTTAAGGAAGAAACCGCGAATTATAATAATCTTCAGAGCGCGAATCAAATCGTGAGCTCGCAAATAAATACCACCGCCAGTCTTATAAACAAAACTGAGAGTGAAATGAGCCGTAAGGAAAAAGAGATAGAAAATTTGGAGCAAAGGATTGAATTAAATAAGAAAATACTGGAAAGCTATGTTCAGGAAATGTACGTGAGCGGACAGGATCCGCTTTTGGGATTGATGGCCGGCGAGAAAAGCATAAGTGATATGTCGGAAAACTTCGATCAGATGCTTTCCGTTAAAGAAAAGGTTCTATTAATTTTGGAAGATATTAACCAGGCAAAAGACGAACTTGGCGGGGCTAAAGAGGAATTAGCGGAAAAAAAAGAAAATCATCAAAAGCTTCTCGCGATAAAGCAAGTCGAAAAAAACGAGATAGTGGAAGATATCGTTGAAACGAAGGCGACAATCGCGGAGTTGCAAAAAAAATTGGCTGAATTGCAGAGCGATTTGCTGGCGCTAACCGGAACGTCGTACAGCGCCAAAAATATTCGCGAAGCGGTGGAGTTTGCCAGCGATAAAACCGGCGTGCCGAAGGGGGTGCTTTACGGTTTTCTTAAAGCAGAAACAAATTTAGGGAAAAATACCGGACAATGCACATACAAGGACGTGGAGAAAGTTGCCGTGGCGCGCTACAAATCGCTTTTGAAAAAAAACAAAAACTGGCAGGCGTCCATCGATTTGCTTTATAAAAGACAAGACCTTTTCTACGATATAGTGAAAAGTTTGGGTTATAGCAAGGATAAAAAAGTATCTTGTTCTCCCAGCGGCTATGTGGGTCAAGGAGGAGCAATGGGCGTGGCGCAGTTTATGTCTGACGTATGGAAAGGCTACGAGTCGCGAATAACAGCCAAAACAGGAAATGGCAAACCGAATCCCTGGAGTCTCACTGACGGAGTAATGGCTATGGCGATAAAGCTCAGAGGAGCCGGCGCTACGTCCGACAGTTCGTCGGCCATAAAAAAAGCATCCGTTAATTATCTGGGAAGTTTTAGTTCGGGTTATTACAATACAATTGTTTATTGGTCGAAAAATTATAAAACTCTCTTTGAATGAAAATTGTTCGGTCTGAAGAAAAATGGCGAAAAAGTGCTGTATTGGGCGGACAACTATGAAAAATTGACGGACTAAAAAAATAAACATTAAAAAAATATGCGAGAAAAAAATTATCTCAAAAAAGAACTGGAAAAAACAATCGAAGATACCAGACCGTGGCTAAGCAAAGCTTTGGTTGCCATTAAGAAGAGCACGCTTACGAAGGGGAAAATTATTTTTGCGGCAGTATTTATTTTGGGTGTCCTGGTGTCTTCCGGATGGATTGTATATGAGAAGTGGCAGCAGTTTTCCGATGCCGCCAATCTTCGAGCTGGCAAACTCAAATCTCAGATAGATATTGACATTGACGCTGAATATGTCGATTATGGATATCCAACCATGAAAAAAGGGATTATATATGAGGATCAGAAAATTATTCCTTCGAAAAAAGATGATTCCGGCTCGAATATCATTTTCAACATGGACAGGGTCGAATCCAATTACGAAGACAGCTATACCGATTTCATCACAACCTTGTCGCTTGCTCCAAATAGAGCGCCGGCAATAGAAGTAAATAAAGTCGCTTAGAAAGACAATGAAGCGAGATCCGTTATTAACGAATACGCGCGCGAAAACAAATGGATCCTTCCCGAAGATGATATCAAAGAAATGGTGGAGGGGTTGAGGAAAAATTACGAATCATATCTTATCATTGCCAATTCAAAGAGAAAAGAAATAAAGGTGTATTCGTACTATTTCCCAGGACTGCTTCATGGCATGACAACCGTCCAAAATCACGCTCAAAATAAAAAAGGTTTCAAATCTGGCTTTTATCTTGATTATCCCTACCACAAGGAGCGGGTTTTGTGGCTGAATTTCAGAAATCTTAAAGCGGAATCCCCCGAGGAAAAGAAGAAAGCGATAGATGAAAAAGTAGGTTTTATCCGGGAAGCTCGAAAACATCAATTTAACGCTATTATAGCCTCAGTCTCAACTGATGGCGTTAAACTCAAGAGCGTCGAGGAGAACTGGAGAAATAATTGTATGCCTCTTTATAGCGAGTCCAACAAAGATAAAGTTTTGACAGTGGACGAACTCAAAGAAGTTTTCGATATCGCTAATCAAAATGGCTTGGATGTCATACCTCAAATCCAGTTACTTACTCATCAGGACAAATTCTTCAAACAGTGTTATCCGGACATTATGATACCCGGGAGTTCAAGTTATGATCCTAAGAAGCTTTCAGCGTTAAATGGCGGCAAAGGTTACGAAGATTTGGTTTTTCCGGTTGTGAAAGAAGTATTGGATGTGTCAAAAAAATATGCCGGGAAAAACAAGGATGCTCTGAAACGTTTTCATATTGGACATGATGAAGCTTTGACAAATGAACCCAGTTCCGCTTCTGGATGCGAGAGAGATCCGATATACGCGGATTGTGAAAAAAACTTGGATCATTATTTGAAATGCAGACGGGCTATAGTAGTGAATGCCACGGATTTTCGTTTTGATGTGATGAAGATAAAAAATGACTTGTTGGAAAAAGACTATCCTAAATGGCAGATGTGGATGTACAGCAATATGCTTTTGGATCCCAGTGAAGAAAAATTAAAGTGCTATAATCCGATGCACGGAGATGCTGAGTATGCTAAATTGAGAAAAAACAGCCCGTCGGACAAGGAATTCTCCGGACTTCCTCGGGATATAGTAATGAACAATTTTGATTACTTTAATCAAGGAGACTTTAAAGATATAAAAATGTTGAAAAGGGACGGATATAAAGTGGTGGGCTACAGCTGGGCAGGTCCTAAAAAGATATGTGGTGTTTCAAAAACTATTAAAGAAATAGGAGGAGATGGGATGGCGGCAGGCACGTTTGTCAATGAAAATCTTACGACTAAGGAAATAATCCGGGAGTCGGGAAGATATTTTTGGAATACTATCAATAGCCAGGAGGATTGCGAATGAAAGAACGAATTGCCGGAAATTCGTTCGGAACGGTAAGTAAATTTTCTGGTGAAAGTTGAAGGAGGTTTTCTCTAGGTTGTTGGAAGACAGTGGCTTAGGGCAAAAGCGGCTTGGATTTGATTTCCAACCGCTTTTAGTGTATATTGGGTATGGCTATTCAGTTTATTAAAGTAAAAACAATGGAAAATTTTGAAATTGTCGGCGGAAAAAAACTGAAAGGAGAGGTGATTATCAACAGCTCCAAGAACGCGGCGGTAGCGGTACTTTTAGGGTCGCTTATCAATCGGGGCAAGACTACTTTGAGAAACGTTCCCCAGATCGAGGAAGTGAATAGGCTCCTAGAAGTACTGGAAAGCATTGGCGTAAAGTTTGAGAAAAAAGGTCGGAACATCGTTGTTATTCCGCCAAAGAAACTGGATATCGAAAAAATAGACCGCCAAGCGGCGGAAAGGACCCGCTCGATTATTTTGATAATTGGGGCATTGGCTGGCCGTTTGAAAAAATATTCTGTTCCGCAATCCGGAGGCTGCCGCTTGGGCAGTCGGACGGTAAGACCGCATTTGTTCGCTTTGGAAAATTTGGGAATAAAGATCAGGGTTGGACCGAAAGGCTTTGTTGTGGAATCTCGCGATCTGAAACCGGGTCAAAAAATAGTTCTGTATGAAGCGGGGGATACGGCGACGGAAAACGCTATTCTAGCCGCCGCGCAAATTCCCGGAAAAACAACCATCAAACTGGCCTCGGCTAACTATATGGTCCAAGATGTCTGTTTTTTTCTGGAAAAAATGGGTGTGAAAATCAAGGGAATCGGTTCGATGACGCTGGAAATTGAAGGAGTGAAAGAAATAAACAAAGATATAGAATACGAAATCAGCGAAGATCCAATCGAAGCTATGTTCTTTTTATCATTAGCGGCTACCACAAACAGCCAATTGTTAATAAAACGCTGTCCGATTGATTTTTTGGAGCTGGAACTTTTGAAATTGGAAAAGATGGGATTTAAATACAAGGCTGGCAAAGAGTACCTATCTAGAAACGGAAAGACAAAATTGGTTGATATTGAAACCTATCCTTCCAAGTTGACCGCTCTGGAAGAAAAAATCCATCCAGCGGCTCCTTCTTCAGCCGGAATAAATATCGACAATCTGCCATTTTTTGTTCCTGTTGCTACGCAAGCCAAGGGCCGGACGCTTATCCATGACTGGGTGTATGAAAATCGGGCAATTTATTTCTCTGAGTTGAATAAATTAGGGGCGAATGTGACACTACTTGACGCCCATCGGGTTTACATTGACGGGCCAGGGAAACTCAAAGGGACGGATATGATGTGTCCGCCGGCGCTCCGCCCGGCCGCCATAATTTTGGTGGCAATGCTGGCGGCGAGCGGCAAATCGACTCTTCGCAACGTCTATTCCATCAACCGCGGTTATGAAAAACTGGAGGATCGATTGGGCAAATTGGGGGCGGAGATAATGTTGATAAGAGTATGACAAAAAATTATGTTAGTACGAAAAATAGGAATTGACTTGGGCACCGCCAATGTTTTGGTGTTTGTGCCGGGGCGCGGCATTGTTTCCAATGAGCCGAGCGTGGTGGCGATTTCAATCGCGGAAAACAAAGTCTTGGCGGTGGGAAACGAGGCTAAAGAAATGCTGGGGCGCACCCCGGATACGATTATGGCCAGCCGTCCGATGAAGGACGGCGTGATTGCCGATTACCGGATAACGGAAGCCATGCTCAAATACTTCATCAATAAAGTCAGCGGAAAATTCCGTTTTGTCCGTCCGGAAATATTGGTTTCTATCCCGGCTGGGGTTACTTCAACCGAAAGGCGGGCGGTGGTGGACGCGGCGGTGCGGGCGGGAGCCAAAGCGGCCTATGTCGTCAAGGAGCCGATGCTGGCGGCTATCGGCGCCGGCATCCCCATTCACACGGCTTCGGGCAATATGATCATCAATATCGGCGGAGGAACGTCGGAAGTGGCGGTGATATCTTTGGGAGGAATCGTGGCGGCGACCAGCGCCCGGGTGGGCGGAAACAAAATCGATCAGGCGATTGCCGATTATATCAAGAGAAAATACAGCTTGGCGATCGGCGACCGCACCGCTGAAGATGTCAAGATAAAAATCGGTTCGGCTATCGCGCAGGTTAAGGAAGAATATTTGGATGTCCGCGGGCGCGATCTCACCGGAGGTTTGCCGAAAACCGTTAAAATTTCTTCCAATGAAGTGACGGAATCCATCCAGGATGAGCTGCGTGAAATCATCAATGCCATAAAAAAAGTTTTGCAGGAAACTCCGCCGGAATTGGCGGCCGATATTATGGACAAAGGAATGGTGCTTTCCGGCGGCGGCGCGCTTATTCGCAATCTTGACGCTCTTATCACCAAGACCATCGGCGTGCCGTGCTATGTGGCCGACGAAGCGCTCTTTTGCGTCATCAAAGGAATCGGCATTGCCTTGGACAATCTGGATTTGTATAAGAGGACGATAATGCTTTCGAAGTAATTTACGAACTACGAAATAAACGAATTACGAAACGTTATGAAAAATGCCTTCGCGATTTCCAGTTTGGTTATATGTCTTATTTTTCGTAGTTCGCTAATTTCGTAGTTCGTAAATGTATGAAAATTGGAATAGATGCATCAAGAGCATTTGTATTACAGCGTACCGGCATTGAAGAATATTCCTATCAAATTATCAAACACTTGAGAAATAAACTGGACAAAACTCAAGTTTTTTTGTATTTGAGAAAAGGACAGAAAATTGATTTCGCTTTGCCGGACAACTGGAAGATTAAATTTATTAAATGGCCGCGATTTTGGACACAGATCGGGCTGTCTTTGGAAATGCTTTTGCGTCCGGCAGACGTGTTGTTTGTTCCCGCTCACACGGCGCCGCTGATTCATCCTGAAAACACTATCGTGGTTGTCCACGGGCTGGAATTTGAAATAATGCCGGAAGCCTATTCTTTTTGGGGACGGCTGTATATGCGGGCGTCCATCAAAAATTCCTGCCGGTGGGCGAAGAAAATAATCGCGGTTTCAAAAAACACCAAACGGGATTTGGTGAGACTGTACGATGTTCCGGAAGAGAAAATAGAAGTGATTTACGAAGGAGTGAATCAAAATTTTCAATTTTCAATTTTCAATTTTCAATCAATTTACAATGATAAAATTTTAAATCATAAGCCGTATTTGTTGTTTGTGGGCCGATTGGAAAAGAGGAAAAATGTTGAGGGGATAATTGAGGCGTATAAAATTTTGAAAGAAAAATATGATATACCCCACAAGCTTATTTTGGCAGGTAAACCAGGCTTTGGGTATCCCAATTACAAATTACTAATTACCAATTACAAAAACGACATTATTTTACCGGGTTTTGTAACCGAAGATGAAAAATGGGAATTAATGAAAAATGCCGACATATTTTTATTTCCAAGCTTCTATGAGGGTTTCGGACTGCCCATTTTGGAGGCGCAAGCTTTGGGCGTGCCGGTAGTTACTTCAAATATTTCTTCCCTTCCGGAAGTGGGCGGGGAAGCGGTCGCTTATTGCAACCCCGAAGAACCGGCTTCTATTGCCGATAGCGTCTATGAACTCATTAGCAACAAAGAGTTTCGGGATGGTATAATAGAGAAAGGATATGAGAACGTGAAAAAATTCAGTTGGGAACTTTGTGCCAGCGAAATCGCTAAACTGTTAAATTGATTTGCAAAGAAAGCTATGAAAAGTTTGAAAGTAGCTCTGGTTCACGATTTTCTTACCGCTTATGGCGGGGCGGAGAGGGTTTTGGAAGTGTTTTGTGAGATGTTTCCGGAAGCGCCAATTTATACGTTGCTTTATGACAAAGAAAAAATGCGGGGGAAGTTTTCGGATAAAGTCATTCAAACATCTTTTCTTCAAAAATTTCCAAAATTTTTGAGAAAAAGATCGCAATATTTGCTGCCGCTTTTGCCGACGGCGCCGGAAACGTTTGATCTTCGCGAATACGATCTGGTTATTTCATCCAGTGGCGCTTGGAGCAAGGGGATCGTCACCCGGCTTAATACGCTTCACATCGCCTATATCCACAGTCCGATGCGGTTTGTTTGGGATTATAACGAAAAATATTTAAAAGAAGACCGGGGCGGGAGGATGAGTTTTTTGGCGCGTCCCTTTCTGAGCTATCTTCGTATTTGGGACAGAATGGCGGCTGACCGGCCGGACCATCTGATCGCTAACTCAGAATATACCCGAAAGAGGATAAGAAAATATTATGGAAGGGAGAGTACGGTGATACACCCGCCGGTCGTCACGTCTTCCTTCTCCCCCGTACCCGGGGGAGATGTCTGGCGTAATCGCCAGACAGAGAGGGCTCAGAGCCGAGTACGCCCTCTCCCCAGCCCTCTCCCGATTACAGGAGAGGGGGGAAAATACTTTCTGATCGTTTCCCGATTGTCGCCATATAAGAAGATAGACGCGGCGGTGGAAGCTTTCAACAAGCTTGAGCTACCGTTGGTTGTTGTCGGGGAAGGCAAGCAGGAAAAATATCTGAAATCCATCGCCGGAAATAATATCCAATTTTTAGGCTGGCAAGCGGATGAAAAGATAGAAGAAATTTATGCGAATGCCCGGGCTTTTGTCTTTCCCGGCGTGGACGATTTCGGCTTGAGCGCGGCGGAAGCGATGACGCGCGGCGTCCCCATTGTCGCTATCCGAAAAGGCGGAGCGTTGGAAATAGTTGAAGAAGGGAAAACCGGGGAATTCTTTGACGCCGCCACACCTGAAGTTTTGGCGGACGGAGTGAGGCGGTTTATGGAGAACGAAGGCAATTATGATAAAAATTATATCAAACAAAAAGCGGAAAGATTTGGGAAAGAGAGGTTTGTTAGGGAATTCAGAGAATTTATTGATAAGATGGATGAAAATTCACCCAATTGTCTAATTACCTAATTCACCTAATAAAATGTCAAATTTCAAAATCCAAATATCAAATCAAGTCCAAAGCCAAAATTTCAAATTTTTGGATTTTGAGCTTTATTTGACATTTGAGCTTTGTCATTTGGATTTTTATGATTATCGGTCATCAAAAAATCATCAGCTTTCTCAATAAAAGCATCGAAAAGGATAAGATATCGCACGCTTATATTTTCGCCGGTCCCGCCCACACGGGAAAATTCAGTGCGGCTTTGGATTTTGCCGCAAAACTTACCGGCGTTGAAGGCGATGCCATAAGCCCCAACAGGGTTATTGTTTCACCGGAAATTTTCGAAAAGAAGGGGATTATTAAAAAATTAGATATAAAAGTGGAACACATCCGAGAGTTGCAAAGAAAAATAGGGTTGACTGCCGAAGGAAGCGCGCGCAAAGTAGCAATTGTTGACGGCGCTGAAAGATTGACAAGATCGGCTCAAAACGCGCTTTTGAAAACATTGGAAGAGCCGCCGGAAAAAACAATCTTTATTTTAATAGTTGAAAATTTGGAAAAAATGCTTCCGACAATTCTGTCGCGCTGCCAGGTCAAGAAATTCGGTTTGGTTTCATCCGGGGAAATGGAGAAAATGATTCCCGATGGAACAAAAAACAAAGAGGAATTGGTTTTTTGGTCGCTGGGCCGGCCGGGGCTCCTGGTCAATCTTTTAAAAAATAAAGAAGAACTGGAAAAAAGAAAAGAGATGCTTTCTGAGTTGGAAAGTTTGTTATCCTCGGATCTCGGCGGGCGATTCGCGTTGGCGGAAAAAATTTCGAAAAATTCCCCTGAAATGCTGGAAAAAATGGGTTTGTGGCAGGTGATTTTTCGGGAAAAAATGAATCGCGGAGCCGATTGCGCTTTTCTCAAAAGCGGCGTTACTTCCGGGAAAGCGTTTAATTTTATCAACGAAATTGAAAAAAGCTTGACAATACTTAAAGGAACCAATGCCAACCCGAGGCTGGTCTTGGAAAATTTATTTTTGAAATTTTAGAACCAGGACTTACGCCTTTGCCGTTTTGGACATCCGATGTCCAACTGCCTCAGCGACCAAAGGACATCGGATGTCCGCAAACGCGCAAATCATAAAGTCATGATTCGAAAAAGGAAAACCCAAGCCATGAAAAGGACTTCCCGAAAAAAGATTTCCTGGGGGAAGGTTGTTTTTTCCTTGGCGGCGATTTCTTTTTTCGTTAGTCTGGTTTATACGCTTTTCTTTTCCGGATTGCTTGGCATAACCGCGGTTAACCTTTCTGGGACAGTTGATCTTGACAGAAGCGCCATTTTGGAGGCGACTAGTGGCGAGATTTCCGGAAAATATTTTAATGTTCTGGAAAAAAATAACCTGATTTTTGCTAATGGCGGGGCGATAGCCTCAGTGCTTGCGGAAAAATTCAAGCGGATTGAAAGCGCGGAAGTCGAGAAGAAGTTTCCCGGAACAATAAACATAAAAATAACCGAGAGAAAATCAATGTTGGTCTTTTGTTCGGCGGGCAGTTGTTACGCGGTAGATGAAAAAGGCGTTGCTTATAGCCAGGCGGATTTTGAATCGGCGGAGTTGAAGGAAAACAAGCTGGTTATATTGAAAGAAGAAGGCGGTCGGTCGGTGGGCATTGGGGAGCCGGCTTTGGATCGGAAGAATATCGAATTTATCCTTCTCCTTAAAGAAAAGATGAAAAGCGAATTTGATATCGATTTGGCGGGAGAATTTGAAACACCTAATCGCGCTTCATCGGACATCCGCGCTTCCGTCTCAGGCGGCTGGAAGATATATTTCGGAAGTGATTTAGGAATCGAAAAAGAAATGGAAATGCTCCGGATTATTTTGGAAAACAAGATTGAGAAAGAAAGAATTGCCGATCTTGAATACATCGACTTGCGGATAGAAAACAAGGTTTTTTATAAATTCAGGGGAGAAACGCAAAACGACGCGGAAATAATACAGAATGACACGGAGGTGAAGGGGGAGGAAGTTAAGAAAGAGAGGAAGAAGAAAAAGAGCCACTGATTACACGTGATTTAAGATTATTCCTTCTCGCCCGTACTCGGGAGAGATGTCACGTACTCGTGACAGAGAGGGTTCGGGGTAGCGTTTGCGCCAGTGCCCTCTCCCCAGCCCTCTCCCGGTTACGGGAGAGGGGGCAATTTTTCTTCCGTAACGTAATACACCAATATCGACGTTCCAACTTGCGCTACCGGTTGGATATCTTTCAGCCAGCGATAGGACTCCTCGTCCTTTTTTTGTTTGTCATAAAGACTGCCCTGGAGGGAATTGACTGAGATGGCGTACCAACCCGGTTCAATCGGCCGCTTGGAATCCCACCAATCGATAAATTTATCGCCTAAATAGTATCTCGGATCCGCCGCGCCGAAATAATTGACGCGGATTTTTTCAATAGGGTGGCTTGAATTTTCATTATAATCCTCAATCCACTTCTTCAATCTTTTCATATCCTGTCCCCAGTCGGCGTTGGAGTCGGTGACGTAGCGGTAGCCGTTTTTCGGTCCGCCGGCAGTTTGGTTGAAATAGGACATATAGTAGGGATAGGCGGCAACCGTTCCGGAAACCAAAAACAAAGCGAGAACCGCGAAAGCCAACCCCCAAATTTTTTTCGCGTGATCATTTATCCGTCCCAGAAAATCAAAGAGAACTTTGGCGGTCAAGATATAGGCGAAAGGCAAGATGGGGAACAGGTGGCGAAAACCGATGTTCAGGTTTCCGGTTATGCTGACATAAGCGTAGAGAAAGACGAAAGCGGACATCGAGAGGACGGCGATGTTGTGCCGGATAAAGCTTGAGAAAGCTTCCATTTTTTCTCCGGTTTGGAAAGAGCGGAAAAAATTTCGAAAATTGTTTCCAAAAGAAATGAAGACAGCCAGGAGCATAAAAAACAAAATGGCCAGCGGTTCCTTGATGGCGAAAACAGTCGGGAAATAGGCGGGGAAGGCGGTGGAAGAAACTTCTCGCATAAAATAGGCTCCGTTACCGCCGGCCACCCGGCGGAAAACATAGCCGATGCCTTCGCCGAATATCGCCAGCGGGCGGGTCGCCGCATTTTCATTAAGACCATGCAAGACTTTTCGCGTATAAACTTCCTTGATGTTTTGCGTTTGTCCCGGCGGGAAATTGAAATCAATGGCTTTGGCAACTGTTTCTCGGGACATTTTGAGGGTATTTATAAAATACAGCGCCCAAACGACAATTAGAGAAAAAAGAAACACCAGGAAACCCTTGGCGCAATATTCCGCCAGCTTTTTCAGTTTGAACTTCCCAACGCTTTTTTCTTTTGAATCGCGGTTTTTTCTC
>Ga0208977_1000742_pt1 | contig 20849 bp, 15 predicted proteins | sample RifOxyA2_FD_184030 | JGI IMG/M metagenome (GOLD analysis project Ga0208977, IMG submission 184030) | Groundwater microbial communities from Rifle, Colorado - Rifle Oxygen_injection A2 (SPAdes) | ecosystem: Environmental > Aquatic > Deep subsurface > Groundwater | place: Rifle, Colorado, United...
TGATGCAAAGGTTAACTTACCAACATAAGCATCGTTCATGGTCTTAAATGCAAGCGCTGTAAATTTTTCTTTTGCATCAATCTTTCTTGAGACTAAATCATTAATCCCAATATGGTGTGCTTCGATCTCCTTAAAATCAATTGGAGATGGAAGAAAATCCACAACACAATCTAATAACTGCTGAACACCTTTATTCTTGAATGCAGAGCCACACAGCACCGGAATAATTTTAAGGTTAATAGTAGCTTTTCTTAAAACAGATTTAATTTCAGCTTCACTGATTTCTTTCCCGCCGAGATATTTTTCTAACAAGGTATCATCGATATCCGAAACTGCTTCAAGCATTTGAGTACGGTATTTATTAGCATTCTCCATTAAATCATGAGGAATTTCCATATCATCATAAGTTACTCCGAGAGTGTCTCCATGGTACATTCTTGCTTTAAACGAAATAAGATCAATTACACCGGTAAATAAATCGCCTTCCCCAATCGGAAGATTTATTGGGATGGCATTTGCACCAAGTCTTTCTCTCATCATTTGAATAGCATGATAAAAATCGGCGCCTGTCCTATCCATCTTGTTGATAAATGCAACTCTCGGAACTTTGTACTTATCTGCTTGTCTCCAGACGGTTTCAGATTGCGGTTCAACACCACCAACAGCGCAGAATAATGCAACTGCTCCGTCTAAAACTCTAAGTGAACGTTCAACCTCAGCAGTAAAGTCAACGTGTCCAGGTGTATCAATAATATTTATTTGATGATCTGCCCAGTAACAAGTAGTAGCAGCACTGGTAATTGTGATTCCACGTTCCTTTTCTTGTTCCATCCAATCCATAGTTGCGGCACCATCATGCACCTCACCCAATCGATGTGTTTTACCGGTATAGAACAATATTCTTTCGGTAGTAGTAGTTTTACCGGCATCGATATGCGCCATAATTCCGATATTTCTGACTTTATCTATTTTAATCCTAGCTGACATTTCTTATTCTTTATTCTTTCGTATCCATTACCATTTAAAGTGTGCGAAAGCCTTGTTAGCTTCGGCCATTTTGTGTGTGTCTTCTTTTTTCTTAACTGCGGATCCTTCACCATTTGAGGCAGAAATCAATTCGGAAGCTAATCTAAGCGACATTGATTTTTCATTTCTCTGTCTTGCATAAGTTTTGATCCATCTCATTGCTAAAGCAATTCGTCTTTCCGGTCTTACTTCAGTTGGAACCTGATAAGTTGCTCCTCCGACTCTTCTGCTTCTTACTTCAATAATTGGCGCAGTATTATCAATTGCTCTTCTGAATACTTCGACACCTGGTTTTTTCGTTCTTTCTTCAATGATGTCGAATGCGCCATAAATCATTCTTCTTACGGTCGACTTTTTTCCATCATACATCAAACTATTAACGAACTTTGCTACAAGAACTTCGTTGTACTTTGGATCTGGTTTAACGAACCTTTTTTCTGCTCTTTTTTTTCTCATAATAAATTATTTTGCTTTAGGTTTCTTGGCTCCATATTTCGATCTTCCTTTTTTTCTATCCTCAACACCGCTAGTATCCAGTGTACCACGAATAATGTGATATCGAACACCTGGAAGATCTTTTACTCTGCCGCCTCTTATTAGAACGATTGAGTGCTCTTGCAGATTATGTCCCTCTCCTGGAATATAGGATGTTACTTCCATTCCGTTTGTGAGCCTTACTCTGGCAACTTTTCTTAGAGCGGAATTAGGTTTTTTAGGCGTGGTAGTGTAAACCCTTGTGCATACACCCCTTTTTTGAGGACATGCATCCAGTGCCGGAGCCTTATTTTTAGCTAAAATTCTAACTCTGCCTTTACGTACTAATTGATTGATCGTGGGCACAATTCACCTAGTTTTTTGGAATCTGAAATAATTTAGTCAGGAAATATACTTTTTATTCAAAAATTAGTCAAGAAAATAACGATTATAAAAATTAATTATTTACGGCTGTTATTTGCTTTGAACCTTTTCTTCTTCCGTCATTTCTTCAATCGGTTCCTCGGATTTCAGCATAATATTATGATATTTTTTCAATCCGGTACCTGCTGGAATCAAATGCCCCATAACAACATTCTCTTTAAGCCCAAGTAAATAATCAACTTTTGCTTCAGTGGCTGCATTTGCAAGCACTTTGGTTGTTTCCTGAAATGATGCGGCTGAAATGAAGCTTTCTGTCGATAAAGCCGCCTGGGTTATGCCCAATAGTACATGCTCGAAGGTTGCCGGATACCCATCTCTAAACTCAGCTGGTTCTTTAGATTTCTTTTTTAATTCAGCATTTAATTCTCTAATTTTATTTCGAGGTACAAGTTGACCTTCTTTTAATTTCAAATCACCTTTGTCTGTTATGTATACCATAGACATCGTTTTATTATTTTCTTCAATAAATTCTATTCTATCAACAATATCTTCCTCAAGAAATTTAGTATCGCCGGGAGAAACTATTTTAATTTTCTGCAACATCTGCCGAACAATTACTTCGATGTGCTTATCATTTATTTTTACACCTTGTAAACGATATACATCCTGAATTTCATTTACGAGATATTCTTGAACCGCACTTGTTCCTTTAATTTTCAAAATGTCATGAGGATTAATTGGCCCATCAGTAATTTTTTCACCGGCAGGTATCTCATCATTTTCTTGAACCAAAATATGTTTACCCAAAGGAACGTTATATCTTTTTTCATCAGATCCATCCGGAGCAAGAACAATTATCTCACGTGTACCTTTCTTACGTGCACCAAATTTAACCGTTCCTTCAATTTCAGAAACAATCGCAGGATCTTGTGGACTTCTTGCTTCAAACAGTTCGGTTACTCTGGGAAGACCACCTGTGATGTCTCTACTCTTTGTAGTTTGCTTTGAAATTTTAGCTAAGATTGTTCCCGCATCAACAGATTCACCTTCATCAACAGAGAGATAAGCACGTGTTGGAATGTGGAATGTTTTCTTTTCACCATTTTCGCTTTCAATTAAAATGGATGGCGTGCGATTTTTATCTTTTGAATCTATTACAACTTTTTGTACGTGACCGGTTTGTTCATCAGTAACTTGTTGTAAGGTTACTCCATCAACAAGATCAACGAACTTTACTTTACCACCCAAATCTGAAAGTATAACGGTATTGTAAGGATCGTGATTATACAATGGAACACGTTTCTTAACATAGCTTCCATCGCTTACCACTAATTCTGCACCATAGGGAACATCATATTTTTTAATTTGTCGATTGTTCTCGTCAAAAATTCCGATGATGCCACGTCGTCCTGTAACTACCTTGACTTTACCCATGAAATCTGATTTTTCTACATAAGAGATTTTCTCGAACCTAACAGTTCCCTCAACATTAGTTTCTACTTGCGACTGACTTGCAATTCGTGAAGATGTACCGCCAAGGTGGAAGGTTCTTAATGTTAGCTGAGTTCCGGGTTCACCGATTGACTGAGCAGCAATGATTCCTACTGCCTCACCAATTTCAACAATTTTTCCATTAGTTAGATTTCTACCGTAGCACTTTGCACAAACACCTCTTTTGGATTCACATGTAAGCACTGTTCTGATATATACAGAATCAATATTTGCATCTTCGATTCTCTCTGCGATATCTTCTGTTATCATTTCTCCAGCTTCAATGATTACTTCATCAGTTCTCGGATCAAACACATCTTCTTGAGCAGTTCGGCCGGTAATTCTTTCTGCTAATGGTTCTCTTTCCTGCTCAACATCTTTTAAGGCAGTTACCGGAATACCTAATATTGTTCCGCAATCAATCTCACTTATGATCACGTCTTGAGAGACGTCAACAAGTCTTCTTGTAAGGTAACCAGCGTCAGCAGTTTTTAAAGCTGTATCGGCAAGGCCTTTTCGAGCACCGTGGGTGGAAATAAAATACTCAAGTACTGACAAACCTTCTTTGAAGTTAGCTACGATCGGATTTTCGATGATTTCACCTGCTTGCCCCGAAAGTGTTTTTTGAGGTTTCATCATAAGTCCGCGCATACCAGCAAGCTGACGAACTTGTTCTTGAGAACCTCGAGCACCGGAATCAACCATCATGTGAAGCGAATTAAAACCATGATTATGTTCTTTAATTTTATCCATTAAAACACGAGCCACATCATTTGTAGTGTGAGTCCAAACATCAATAATTTTATTATATCTTTCAGCATCAGTAATAACACCTTGCTCATGCTCGTTTAAAATCGATTCAACTTTTTTATTAGCTTTTCCGATAAGATTTTCTTTCTCTTCTGGAATGACCATATCTGCATAACTAACTGATAAACCACCGGCTGTTGCATATCTGAATCCTATATCTTTCAAATCATCAAGGAATTTTGCCGTTACTTTATTACCCAGCTTCATAAACATCTGACCGATGAATCCGCCAAATGTCTTCTTGATGAGAAGCTGGTTGAAATATCCCATTTCTTTAGGTACAATTTGATTAAAAATAATTCTTCCTACTGTGGTCTCAATCATTTGTGAATCAACACGAACTTTTACTCTTGCATGTAAGCCAACAGCTCTTGAGTTATAAGCAATGATGGCTTCCTCAGTTGAGCCAAAAACAGTTCCTTCTCCTTTATCACCTTCTCTATATTTAGTAAGATAATAGCATCCTAAGACGATATCTTGGGTCGGAACAACAACCGGGCTTCCATTTTGAGGTGACAAAATGTTATGGCTGCTTAACATTAGTAATGAAGCTTCTAATTGAGCTTCGTAAGATAATGGTATATGAACAGCCATCTGATCACCATCAAAGTCAGCATTAAACGCTGGGCACACCAACGGATGCAAACGAATTGCCTTGCCTTCAACTAATTGTGGTTTGAAGGCCTGAATACCGAGACGATGCAGGGTGGGCGCGCGATTTAATAACACCCGAGTCTGTTTTGTCAACTCTTCTAAAATATCCCAAACTTCTGGAGCGTTGCCTTCAATAAAACGCGAGGCGCTACGCACATTATGCGCCAATTCACGCTTTATGATCTCTGCCATGACAAATGGTTTAAATAATTCCAAAGCCATGCGTTTGGGAATACCACACTCATCAATTTTTAATTGTGGTCCAACCACAATTACAGAGCGGCCAGAATAATCTACACGCTTGCCAAGCAAATTCTGTCTGAAACGACCCTGTTTACCTTTAAGAATATCAGCGAGCGAACGGAGTTGTCTTTTCTGGCCAGTTGAAGCAGTAACTGTTTTGGCATTGCGAGCATTATTATCAATCAAAGCATCCACAGCTTCTTGCAACATTCTTTTTTCATTGCGACAAATAACTTCTGGCGCGTTCAATTCCAGCAAGCGACGCAGACGATTGTTGCGGTTGATAACACGACGATACAAATCATTCAAATCAGAAGTGGCAAAACGCCCACCATCCAACGCCACCATTGGACGCAAATCTGGCGGCACAACCGGGACCACCATCATGATCATCCACTCGGGACGAATTTTGTTTTGTTCCAAACTTTTTAAGAGTTTAATTCGACGCACCAGGCGCTCGCGTTTAGCGCCCTTAGCTTTCTTCATTTCTTCTTCTAAATTAATGATGGTCTTTGGCAAATCTAATCGTTCTAACAAATGGCGGACTGCTTCAGCACCAATTTCCGCATCAAATAAATGGCCGTAACGCAAAGCCATTTCTTGATATTTGTTTTCAGAAACCACTCTCATTATCTGAATGTCTTTCAAATCTTGTTCTGCTCCCTTAAATTCCTCTTCTAGTGCATTAAGTTTACGGTCGCGTTCTTTGGCTAAATCATCCATAAATCCTCTGCCCTTTTTCTGATCGTTCGCTTGAGCCACGCTGTTATCAAAATCTTTTAGAATCTGTTTACGCTTAGACTTATATTCATTTCGTAGAGCCTCATGTGTTAATCTTTTTTGTTCTTCATCTACGCGGATAATAATAAAAGAGGCAAAATAAATCACCTTTTCCAAAGCCTGAATTGACAAATCCAACACTAAACCAATTTTAGAAGGAATAGAACGCAAAAACCAAATATGCGCCACTGGAGCAGATAGTTCAATATGTCCCATGCGCTGACGACGCACCAAAGAGTGGGTTACTTCCACTCCGCACTTGTCACAAACAATGCCTTTGTAGCGGATCTTTTTGTATTTACCACAATAACATTCCCAGTCTTTGGTTGGCCCAAAAATTTCTTCCGCAAACAAACCGCCTTTTTCTGGCTTTTGAGTGCGGTAATTGATCGTCTCCGGCTTATTAACTTCACCATGCGACCATGTGCGGATTATATCAGGTGACGCCACCCGCAAACGCAAGGCACTGAAATTAATAGAATGGATATTTTCTCTAATCATAAAATTATAGGGTTAGGATTCTTGATTTTTAGGTTCAACTTTTTCCATTTCTGTTCCAACCAACAAATGCCCCATTCGTTCTGTGCCCGGTAAAAATTTAGCTTCTTCCACCACATGATAACCATCTTGTGATTCGGTTAGTAACTCCACTTCTAAACCAAGACCCTTAAGTTCGCGCGTCAAAACATTAAATGATTCCGGCAAATTCACGCGACTAATTTTCTCTCCCTTAATAATTGCTTCATAAGCCTTAGATCGGCCCGGCACATCATCGGATTTGATAGTTAAAATTTCCTGCAAAGTATGCGCCGCGCCATAAGCTTCCAATGCCCAAACTTCCATCTCACCAAAACGTTGCCCGCCAAACTGCGCCTTGCCACCTAGTGGTTGCTGGGTAATTAAACTGTATGGACCAATCGAACGTTGGTGGATTTTATCTTCCACCATGTGGTTCAGCTTCAAAATGTAATTGTAGCCAACGGTTGTTTTGTAATCAAATGGCTCGCCGGTACGACCATCGCACAGTTGCATCTGGCCATGAACCGGGAAACCCGCTTTTTGTAATTCTTCTCTAATTTGTTCTTCTGTAATACCATTTAATGTCGGCGTGGCCGCGCGATAACCCAAAGCATTAGCCGCTAATCCCAAGTGCGTCTCAAGCAACTGGCCCAAATTCATACGAGAAATAACACCCAACGGAGATAAAATAATATCTATCGGAGTACCATCTTCCAAAAAAGGCATATCTTCTGCTGGCACTACGCGAGAAATAACACCCTTATTACCATGCCGGCCAGCCAGTTTATCACCTACCTGCGCCTTGCGCATATCTGCCACGGTCACCTGTACTTGTTTTATAACACCCGGTTGAAGCTTGTCACCATTGTCTGCGGAAAACACCCGCACATTTATAACCTTTCCATGTTCACCGTGTTCGAGATACAAAGAAGAATCACGCACATCACGAGCTTTTTCACCAAAGATTGCTCGCAATAGTCTCTCTTCTGGTGAAAGCTCAGTTTCACCTTTTGGTGTAATTTTACCCACTAAGATATCACCAGATTGTACTTCAGCACCGATACGCACAATACCTTCGGCATCTAAATTTTTTAATTTTTCTTCACTAACATTCGGAATATCGCTAGTTACAACTTCGGGCCCAAGCTTTGTTTCACGCACATCTATTAAATAATCCTCTATATGAATTGATGTGTATCGATCGTTCTGTACTAAACGTTCTGAAACAATTATCGCATCCTCATAATTAAAGCCATCCCACACCATGTAGGCCACCAATACATTTTGGCCAAGAGCCAATTCAGCATTTTGAATAGATGGACCATCACAAAGTGACTGGCCCTTTTTAACCTTGTCCCCCAATTTGACAATTGGTTTCTGATTTATACAACTTGATGCATTAGAACGTAAAAATTTATTTAAACGATAGATAATAACCTCACCTTTTTTGGTTGTTAATTCAATAAGTCCACCGTCTAACGCGGTAATTTCCCCATCAGCATCAGCTAAAAATACATAACCGCTGTTTTTCGCTGCGTCATGCTCAACACCAGTACCAACCAATGGAGCATCGGGTTTTATACATGGTACAGCCTGCCTCTGCATGTTTGAACCCATCAACGCACGAGTAGCATCATCATGCTCCAAAAAAGGAATTAAACTGGTTGCAATGCTCAAAATCTGATTGGAAGCAACATCTAAATACTCAATTTTATCAGTCTCAATAATTCCCGGCTTCCCTTTAATACGAGCCGGAACGCGCTCGCCAACAATAAATCCATCTTTATCTATTGGCGTAGTGGCGGCGGCTGTAACCACACGCTCTTCTTCAAAAGAATTTAGATATACTATTTCACTAGTGATATGAGCTTTGCCATTTTTTTGTTCCACTCTGCGGTATGGGGCCTCCAAAAACCCAAAAGAATTAATTTTGGAAAAACTAGAAAGATGGCCGACCAAACCAATGTTTGGACCCTCAGGCGTGGCAATTGGACAAATACGTCCATAGTGAGTCGTGTGTACATCGCGCACCTCAAAACCAGCGCGATCGCGTGACAAACCGCCTGGGCCTAAAGCAGAAATACGGCGCTTGTGTTCCAGTTCGGCCAGCGGATTAACTTGATCCATGAACTGTGACATCTGCGAACTCATGAAAAATTCATGCACCGAACCAATCACTGGTCTAGCATTAATAAGCCTATTTGGAGTCAAACTGTCCAATTCGTAGGTGCTCATGCGATCTTTAACAATACGCTCCATGCGTGCCAAACCAATACGGAAGCGATTCTGCACCAATTCACCAACTGAACGAATACGGCGATTGCCCAAATGGTCAATATCGTCTGGCTCTTCTTGTGTTACATTCAAACGGACAATTTCTTTTAAAACCAACAGTAATTTTTCTGGTGACAAGACCCTATTTTCTTTTTTATCGTAGTCAGCGTCTTTCAAATTGAGCTGAAACTTCGTACCAAATTTGTACACCCCAACCCGACCAAGGTCATAGCGTTCAAAATTAAAAAACATTGCATGAATCAAAGAGCGGGCGTTATCAGCCATAGCCAAATCTCCCGGCCTAATTCTTTTATAAACTTCAATCAGGCCTTCGTCTTCATTTTTAGCAAGATCTTTTTTCAAAGTAGCATCTATAAAATCAATCGTAGAATGCTTGTTGACACCAACAAATAATTTGGCAATCTCCTCATCACTATTATAACCAAAAGCACGCAACAATGATGTTGCGGCCACTTTTCTCTTGCGATCAACCTTTATCCAAATTACATTATTCAAATCGGTTTCAATCTCAATCCAAGCCCCGCGATTTGGTATAATTTTAGCGCCATAATATCTGCGGCCACGCACTGTCTCGGCAGTGAAAAAAGCACCGGAACTTCGAATCAATTGCGCTACCACGGTTCTTTCAATACCATTAACCACAAATGTGCCGCGACTAGTCATTACCGGAATATCGCCTAAATAGATCTCTTGCTTCTCTGTCTTTCCAGTGCGCTTATTTACTAGTTTAGCATTAACTCGCAATGGCGACTCATAACTTATATTTTTTTCTCGGCATGTATACTCATCAAATTTAGGCTCATCAATATAATAATCTTCCAAAGACAATTCTAGGTCGCGTCCAGTAAAATCAGTAATTGGGGAAATTTCTTCAAAAAGTTCCTTAATGCCCTCCTTGAAAAACCATGAATAGGATGTCTTTTGCGCCTCAATCAAATCTGGCAACGGCGTGGCATCGCGCAGATCTGTAAAAAATTTACGCTCTTTTTCTTTTGTGGGCTGGCGTTTATAAGTTGGCATAATGAAAGTTTATAAAGTCCCAAGGGGATCCCTTTAGGATTTTAAAGTTTATAAAATTTTAAGGCCGAGATTTATAACACAAAAACTAACCCCTCTTGAGGGTTCTCACTATTCTAAAATAATTGTACGACGAAGAAAAATACAGGCATGTAAAAACGCACGTACCCCATGAATCCCCAAAGGGGTATCCCAGAGTACACGCACGCATTGTTTGGCCAGCCATACAGGTTCCGCCTTTTCTGCCTGAAGCGCACGCGCTTATTTGAAGTGCCTACATAATACAACAAATTTCGCTTATTGTCAAATACAAAAGCGGCTCTTTGCCGCTCTGTCAAGACCACACTTTTTGGCTTATTCTAGCCAAATCAAAATTTCATTACCTTTCCAATCCCCTGTTTATCCACAGGGTAGATGGCTATCGCGGCACAAATCCCATCAATCCTGCGATTCTAGACTGTTTAATTGCGCGGGCAACCTTACGTTGATGAAACGCGCACAAGCCACTTCTGCGTCGTGGGGCAATCTTCAAATATGAAGATACAAACTTTCGCAAAGTTGGCACATCTTTATAATCAACAAACTTAATGCCATTCTTGCAATAATGGCAAACTTTTGGCTCAAGATTCTTTTTTTCTCTGGTTCTGGTTAACATAAAATTTAAAATGGAATATCTTCAACCTTAATTTCTTCTTCTACCACCTCGGTTGGTACTGGTGGAGTTGAGTCATTGGCAACAATAGACGCTGGGGCTGATTTGCCGCGAGGCGAATCAAGCATAATTAGGTTGTCAACAATAATTTCTGTACGATAATGTTTTACGCCATCTTTTTCCCAATTGCGGGTTTCTAAACGACCTTCTATATAAACGCGCCGGCCTTTGGCAAGATATTGCCCGGCAATATCAGCCAACTTACCCCAAAGCACGCAATTGTGAAATTCTGTTTTTTCTTGTTTAGCGCCAGCGGCATCAAACCATACTCGGCCTGTGGCCACGCCAATATTTGCCACTGATTTGCCTGTGGGAGTTGTCTTAACTTCTGGATCGCGAGTTAGTCGACCCAAGATCGTAGCACGATTCAAATCCATAAAATTAATATTAAATATTAAACATTTCCAAGGTCAATATCTAATATCTCATCCAATTTTTTGTCTATCTCATCCAAATTTAGTTTCTTCTTCTCTTCTCTCTTAGCTGGAGTTGGTTTAACTTCGGCTGGCTTTACCTCGCCGGAGCCTTGTGCGAAAGCGGGCTTTGCCTCGCCGGAGTCAGCCAGTTGGCTGACGGAGGCGGGCACCTCTTCTGCCGCCACCACCTGGGTTTCATCCTTAACTGGCTCAACCCTGATTTGTTCGGCCATAACTGCTCCGACCGGAATGCCCATGGCCACAGCGCCAACATCATTAGTGGTTGGCATCAATTGGCCAAATTCAATTTTACGCGAACCCAATTCTGAATCAAATTTTTGAATCACGGCGCGTAAAAGTTCCGGCATAATTTTTAAGTCTGCTTGCATTTGTTTGACTCCTGCACTTCCGGCCTTAAAAAATACCAGAAAAAAATAACCGTAGCGGATTTGTTGCATCGGATAAGCCAAGCGTTTTTTATCCATAGGAACGATTTCTATATTCTCGCCCCCATTGCGCTCGACAATCATTTTGACCTTTTCCACTGTTGGCTGGGTTTCATTTTCCGCCAAAGTGCCAGGCAAAATGAACAATAATTCGTAATTTTGCATAAGTATTTAATGGTTTTCGCCTCCCCGCCCGCTTCGACCCACGGACCGAAAACTTTGCGCTGATAATTTATAGTGCACTTACTATATCAAAGTGCGGTTGAACTGTCAAGTCTGGCCTTAAATTCCTCTAATGTGAACCGATGATTCTGCGTCCCATAATTCTCCACAGCGTAAGTCGCGGCTACGGCCCCAACTTGCCCGCATGTCTTCAAATCCTGCCCATCCACATAGGCCGAGAAGAAGCCGGCGCGATACGCGTCGCCGGCGCCAGTTGGATCATCCACTGACTGCGCGGGACAAATGCCAACTTCAATCGTCTTGTCTTTTGTGCAAATCACTGACCCGCGTTCGCCCAGTGTCGTAATAACCACTTCAACATGATTTAATAATTCTTTAATATTCCAGCTAGTTTTTTCTTGGGTCAACTTCATCTCATAATCATTGCCTATATAAAATTTCGCCATGCCGAGCGTGGCCATTAATTCTTGCGGAGTGAACGCGGTCAATTGATGCGATGGATCAAACACAAAAGGAATTTTTTTATCATGACATTCTTTGGCGTGCTTTAACATTGCTTCTTTTTTTGTCGGCGTGATAAGCGCCAGGTCAATTTTTTCACTCACATTGCCGACACTTAAATCAATCGCCTTGTCCGCCGCGCCATTGTAATAAGCAATAATTTGATTGTCGTCTTTGTCAGTTGTTATATATGCCGCCGAGGTCATCTTTTCTTTTACAATTGGAATATATTTTGTTTCCAAATTATTTTGTTTTATCCAATTAAGATAGTCGCCGGCATCACTGCCCAGTGGCGCAAAAATTAATGGCTCCGCGCCCAACAATTTCATGGTATAAGCCATGTTGCCCGCGCATCCACCAAAATTTTTCTGCATTTTATCCACGACAAAGCACACGTTTAAAATATGGATTTGTTCCGGCAAGATGTGATTCTTAAAACTATCCGGAAAATCCATGATATAGTCGTATGCGAGCGAACCGGAGATAAGAATTGACATAATTTTGTGTTAAGTCATTGCGAGAAGCGAGGAACGAGCGACGAAGCAATCTAGTCGCCAACCGACACTGGATCGCCACGGCCCTTCGGGCCTCGCGATGACGGGATAATTATTTTGTAATTTCAAGAACAACCAACCCTTCCACATGCGGTGTTCTTGGAAAAAAATTATATAATTTTGTAAATACCACCCCATATCCTTCGGACAATAATTTGATATCCCGCGCTTGGGTGGACAAATTGCAAGACAAATAAATTACCCGCGCCGGCTTTTGCGCCAAAATCCGTTTCACCACATCCTCGTGCAATCCAGCCCGTGGCGGATCAACTATAATTATCTTATCAGAAGTTATTAACTCTGTCATCTTCTCCGCCGGCATACATTCGGCCACCAATTCTCCCCTCTCCTTACCAAGGAGAGGGGTGCGGGGGTGAGGTGGTTTACCCACGGCATCAATGTTCTCTCTCGCAAACTCAATCGCCTCCGCGCAATTGTCCACCAACACCGCGCCCTTATACATATTATACAAAGGCAAACTGATTGAACCCACACCCGAGTAAAAATCCACCACGGAATTTACCACGGATTTTGGGCACAGATTACACGGATTACATATGTGTTGTCCGATGTCTTTGAGTGCCATTTCGAACACCGGGATGTTGATTTGGAAGAAACTGAATATGCCGTACTTTAACTCCGTGCCTAATATTTTCTCCGTTAGGTAGTCCTGCCCCTCCGCATGCAAAAGCGCGGTTGGCACCGAGGCCGGCGATTTATGCGTGGAATAATACAATTTAAAACCGACAAAATTTTTATCTAACTTTGGAAAATCTTTAAATTCCAATTTATCTTTTATAAACAGCGCCGCAATTACCTCATTTTTAAGATTGGAGCGCAGAATCATGGCCTTCAAACTGCGCATGGGTATTTTATTTTTATTTATCCAACTCAAAATCACTTTCGCGACTCTGTTTATTTCCGGATTCGCCAACTCGCACGCCTCTATACACTGCCTCACCTTCTTTCCGCGTTCAAAGAAGGACAACATAATATTCCCCTCTCCTTTACAAGGAGAGGGGTCAGGGGTGAGGTGGTTCACCGTCTCGGCAAAAGAATACTCCATTTTATTTCTATATCCCCAATCCACATCATTACCAGCCAACTCTAACTCACAATCAAACCCCCCAATTTTCTGGTACGTCTCTTTCGCCATTTCTATTTTCCATTTATTTTCTTCTTCCGGTGTCATTATTTGCCACGGCGAGCAAGATAAATAATGGGCCTCTTTTGGCTCTAATCGCGCCGGCGATGGATTTAAAATCTTTGTCGCCACTCCTTCCCAGTGAGTCTTTTCCTTTTTAATCAACTCAAATTCCACTTCCTCGCCTGGCAAAGCATTCCAAACAAAAACAACGCGGCCACTTGCCCCGAGGCCGTTAGGCTTTTCGGGGTCTTCTAGACGCCCCAAACCCGCACCTCCAAACACTATCTTTTCTATTTTGACTTTCATAAAATATATTTTTTAACCCATTTCCGCATTACACTTTGCATTTCACCAAGATGCTTCGTGGTTCGAAAAACATGCTCAGCGCCTTTTATGACATGCGTTTCCTTTGGACCGGACAAAGCCCGATATAACAATTTTACTTGATCGACCGGCGTAGATTCATCTTTCTCCCCTACCACCAACAAAACCGGCATAGTTATTTTTTTTGCATTTGGCAATAAATCATACTTCAATTTCTCCATGACATAAGACCATGGCAGCTTCAAGACCTTACCGGGTTTAGAAAGACTTTCTCTAACAAACCAACCCGTCTTTTTCCAGTCCTTCAATCCCGCGGGGTCGTGTCTTTTGCGAGCCTCCAAAGAAAGTTGCCCAGAAACCACGGGTGATATTGGCAACAAAGCCACAACCTTTTTGGGATAATTTTCCGCGTAATAAGCCACAGAAAACCCACCCAGACTAAACCCCACCAACACAAACGGCTCTACATACCACTTCTGCTTCTTTGCCCAGCCAATCACATCAACCAGATCTTCATAGTAACTCGTCGTCGTTGCTTTTTCGTATTTTCCCCCACTTTCACCAATAGAATTGGTGGTATCAGACAAAACAGTTGTAAAATCAAGATCATTGAAAACTTTCGCCACGCTTTGTACCGGGTCTGATTCTTTAAATCCGCCCAATCCGTGCATAACGAAAACCAAACCTCGCGCTTTCTTTTTTTCTTCAACCAAAACACACACTTTCTGCTTTTTTCTATTTTTGATAAAAAATTTCATCATATTTCATGCGGACTTTTCCTTTGACTGCGACTCTTCATAATAATCTATTACGTCTTTAAACCACCCCAACGCCTTGGTATTAAATCCGGAATCGGTTCCTTTAGACACGGCGTCCTTTAGTTTGCTAATTAATACATCCAAATTGGCGCATGACACACTATACTTAACTATAGAATATATGGCATTAACTACTCTGGCAACATCGGGTTCCAAAAGATTTTCCATGTTATCCATGCCGGCAACCATGGCCATGGCATCAACCGGGCGCCCTGTATCTAGACTAGACAATTTGTAGGCCAACTCCTTAAAATCCTGAGTTGTCAAAACCTGTTTAATCGCTTCGGAAAAATCATTATGATGAAGGTATTTTAACCGCGACAATTCACGAATAGTAACCAAATATTGTAGCCAAAATTGATTAAGTTCGCTTTCACTACTCTGCCCGTCTTGGCCTTGGCCTGTATTTTGACCTTCCTCCGGCCGCAACTCATTTTTAATATCGTCGCCCAAATATTCAAAAAGATCCTTCCCACTGGTTTTAAGTTTTTTAGACGTCTGAGTATCCAAAAAGGCGGCCTCATCATTTCGCCATTTGTCGCCCAACAAATAAGCAATTAGTTCGTTTTTAAATTGTGAAAAGAACTCTCTCTCGCAATTTGTCGGATACTGCACCTCTGTAAATGGAGCCAACGCGCGTAAATAAAGATGGTGAAATAATTCATGCCTGCGAACCTGAGCCGTCTTCTCCAAATCATTGGGATTGCGCCCAACAAAAATCGTGCCAAAGGCCCTATTCAAAACGCGCTCTGTCTCGCCTGTGTTGCCCAAACCAGCTTTGTCTAAAGCCATAGACATACGAAATCTATCATCGCGATCGTGAACGCAACCATCCGCGTTGTCGCCCAACACCTTTTTCTTTACATCGCCGTCTACATAAACCACCAAAGCCCCCAATGGCGTAACTTCCATATCATCATCGGATATTTTATCTTCTGGTATATTCAATACGCGGGAAATCCTTCTAAATTCATCTCTATACGTAGCCGGACTTACTTGATCTGCTTCTTGCCGCATATATTTAATCTCCCCAAGCACTTGCCCAAACACCACTTTCTGTGACGCAGACAAACTTTCCGATATTTGTTCAGCCTTATCATAAATCTCATCATAATGCCCCGTATCACCCTCCTTATTAATGAACATCAAAAAATCATCAAAAACCGCTTCTGAAAAAGCTTCATTGGCTTTGTATCTCTTTTTTTCTGTGGCGGTTATCACTATGGGCGGATTAAGTTTTAGATCTGGAAACAAAACCTCGTCTTGCTCGGCGCCCATAACTTCCCGCGACGGCGTTTCTCCTGACATATATAAAAATTAGAAAATATTTTTTTTCAAATATTTCTCCTCATACCGCACGCCAATAAATCCTATTAACGCCAAAAGCAGAGCAAAATGGCACAAAACTGAGGGAAAACGAAGATTTAAGGCGGGAAACATTGCCATTAAGACATAGGTAGGCAAAGTCATAAAAATTACGCCAACAGGAAACAACAAAAGCACCCTTTTTCTGTTAAAATTCGGCTCTTTTCTAAACGCAATTAGACACAATATACAAGACCACATTATAAAACCAGCATAATACAAGCTATAAAATGAAAACAGAAGGGTTTGCGAAAGATTTCCGGTTTGAAACAAAGCATTATGCACGGTGACAAAAATTGTTTGGCACTGGCTTAACAAAATAAAATTTTGATACAGTATTGCCAAAATTACAAAAAAAACCGGAAACGCGTAAAGAAAAAACGGCTTGGTTTTTCGCCCCAAGCAAGTCATGGTGCCGTGCAGTCCCAAGGCGGGCAAAAAGGTATAAATCGCAAACCCAACCGTGGCCCAGGCTTCGGGAGAATTGGTTTGGCAAAGCATAAATTCGGAAAATTGATACGCACCCAAAACTATCAGCATGGTGGCAAAAAAATACCGCGTCGTAGCCAGACGGTACTTAAACAACATATAACCGGACAAAGCAAATTCAACTATGGCTGTAAACAACGAAACTGCTGGGTTATAACACATAAATTTACTACTTTAACACGCTTGCACGACCAATCATACCCCATTTATGAATAAAAAACAAGTATCCAAATAGGTATTGACGTTACAAAAAAACTACTTTCAAAAGTAGTTTTTAAGTGTTTCGTCTTTAATTTGACTCATCAGTGCGCGGATAACGCGCAGACACTTGGGCCAGGGAGGGAGGGGTAGCTCCAGCTCCCAGGCCACTTGAACAGAACGAACGTTGTTGCTCTCACCTACCCGTGAGAAATGCAGCGACCTCACTGGTGGCCGATAACGAACACGACGACCGCCACGACGCCGAGGATGACGCAGGCCAAGACCCACAACATCCTCTTCTGCCAGCTCCACCTGTACCACGGCGCAGGTGGAATTCGCAGCCTGTTGCAGATGCGCGCCGTCCTTAACGCGGTACGGCCTGAACTAATGCCCAAGCCCCAATTGGCCAAGCCAAGGCAAGCGAGAGCCAAAAGAATCGACACGAAAGTATACATTACCCACCTCCATAAGTTGAAAGTCAACACCACAGACAGGCGACCCGAATTCAAATTCGGACAATAAAGTATACCACATTTTTGAAGTTTTGTCAAGGGGGAGGTGTAATAACTTTGCTAAATTAAGCCAAATTATTCCAAATTGTACCCTTATCCTAGTTGCTTTTTATCTAAAATAAGGTATAATTCAATAAAAGTACCAATTCTCAAATAAAAATATGGAAAAAACACGCGGTATAAATTACGAAGTCGGACTAAAATTTCATCCCGAACACAAGGTTGATTACGAGGCAATCAGCCAAAATATAGAAAAAGATTTGGATGATATAAAAGAGATGGGGTGTGATTCGGTTCGCATTTACGGAGATAACCCGAAAAATTTAATGCTGGCCGCCAAAACCGCGCTTGAAAAAGGACTCAAAGTTTGGTTATCGCCTCGCCTTATAAACGGCCAGGAGAAAGAAACTCTAGACCTGTTACTAAACATGGCTGAACAGGCGGAGACGTTGCGACAACAACACAGCGACAACATCACGCTTGTTATCGGAAATGAGCTTATGCTTGATTCACAAGTTGTGTTTGAGGAGGAACAATACGCGGACAGAATCGGCCGATTCAAAAAATTCAAAGCATTAGAAATGGCAAAAAAATATTTGCGGCTGATTGCCCTGCATAAAGTCCTTCCAGACACAGAAAAATACAAAGAAAGAGCCCGACAACTTGCTAAAACTCTTGCGACTGAAACTAGAAGCAAATTTAATGGAAAAATTACCTATGCTTCACTTCCCGATGAAGATATTGATTGGAAGGACTTTGATATTGTGGGGGTCAATCTCTACGAGGATGCATCAAACAAAGGCAAATATGCTGGCGAATTGGAAAGATACAAAAGCCATGGAAAACCAGTTGCTATTACTGAATTTGGCACCGCGCCATACAAAGGCGCGAAACATTTGGGTGGTTATGCTCACTCGGTTATAGATTGGGAACATGGCCGGTTAAAAAGAGGGATGGGATTTATACCAGCCCTGCGAGATGAAAAGGCACAAGCAGATTATTTAGAAAGGCTAATAAAAATGTATGAAGCACACGAGATTGATGCTCACTTTATTTTTGAATATATCAACTGGAATACTCCACACACACCCGATGATCCGAGACGAAATTTGAGTACCGGCTCATTCGGTTTAGTTCACCAAACACCCGAAGGTGAAAAAATCAGGAATGCAGCATATCATCGTGTAAAAAAGATATTGAAAGGTAAGGATGACGAGAGCCGTGATTAATGTCAAAAGGCGTTGACGCCGCAATTTATCTGAGGTAATATATATTGTAGAGTGTTAGAGCTAAATTAACCCCAACAAACATATGGAACTAGCAAGAACAGTACCACAAGAAGAAGGCAACCCAATACACACAGAACGTCTGGCAGAAGAGGAAGAAATTTCTCTACAAATTTTAGAGGCACGAAAAGCAGGAAAAACAAGGGCGGGTGATGTCCGAGCAATCCCCGGCACCGGTAGAATGTTAAAAGAAACAACAAAAGGTCCGCACCCTCATGATAAACCAAATCGCAGAAATCCGAACAGAAGAGATACAGTAAGGGGAGACGTGCCTGTGGAACCAGAGAGAGACGATGAATAAAAAAACCAAAAAAATCACCCTGAGCATTGCCGAAGGGTGATTTTTTAATTAACAAGTCTTTATAAATTTCCAAAACGCGTGCCAAGAAAATCGCCGACCGCGTGAGTGATTACCATCACCAAAAAGAAAATAAACAAATGTTCGCCAATCACTTTCCAAACCCCATTATTCTGCGCCTTGGCCATCTTGTAGCTTAACAAGCCTATCACAATCAATCCCCACAATAAACTGACATAAATCGCCCATTCCAGAGGCAAAAAAACGACCGGAATTACAAACGTCAAAGCAAAAATAAACTTTGAAACAAACGTTGCGATGGTTGAAGCCCACACCTCTTTGACCGTTTTTTTATTCTCAAATTCTTCGGAAATATGCACGCCCAAAGCATCGGAAAACGCATCGGCGATAGCGATGGTTAAAATACCACCAAGCACCACCAACTTTGAGTGTGTTCCGGAATGCAGACCGATAATCAAACCCAATGTCGTAATTGTCCCGGATGTTAGTCCAAAACTAAAACCTTTTTTAAAAATTTCTTTCATAAAAATTTTGTTAAAAATGCGGAGGCGAGAGGATTTGAACCCCTGAGACCGGTTAAGGTCTGCCGCGTTTCGAATGCGGTGCTTTCGACCACTCAGCCACGCCTCCATATTATACCACACAATTCTATCAATATTTTGGCTAAAAATCAAGAGACGCACCCAATGCGTCTCTTCTTCTAATATTCGTTAATATCTGTCAATATTCGTCAATATCTTATTTCACCTCTTCTGTCACTTCTTCCACCGCCGGCTTCTCCACTGCCGCAACAACGTTTTCAACCTTCTCTATTTTCCCACCATGTTTCACTTCCTTTAATTTCTTTTTATAATGTCGCAGATACCCTGCTTTAGATTGATGCACGCGCATTTGACGCACCAATTCAAATTTGGCAACCGACGGCGAGTGGATAGGAAAAATCTTTTCCACGCCAACACCACTGGAAATTTTACGTACAGTAACAGTGGCTGAGGGGCCACTGCCGTGTTTGACGCCAATCACCATGCCTTCAAAAACCTGAATACGCTCTTTTTCTTCGCCCTTGGTGTTCGTTTCCTTAATTTTTTGGTGGACTTTTACGACCATACCGGTCTCCAGCCCCAATCTGATGTCTTCAGTCATATTATTTGTTTTATGAGAGGTTGAGGAAATATCACCCAACGTCGATATATAAGTGGGCTTATTTTACTAAATATTGGGTTTTTTGTCAAGAGCGCAACAATCTTGTACAATTCCAGCCACCACAGCTATTGTATGAGCAAGTTTCCCTTGTTCATTAACCACCTCATAATCATACAGGTGTTTGTGCTTCATCCATTCTTGAGTATATTCCATTCTCTCTCTAACATACTCATCGGTTACATGTTGTCTAGCCCTTATTCTCTTTTCCAAAATGTCCAGTGGTGCTGTTAAAAGTATGGCCTTTATTCCCGGTAACTTTTCTTTGGCTGACTCAACACCCTGATAATCTATTTTAAGTATACCAATTTTTCCAATTTTTCGTATTCTCTCCAATTCGTCCGTGCTGGTGCCATAATACTGATCATTATAATGCTGAGCATGTTCAAAAAACTTTCCATCATCAATATCACGCAAAAATTGTTCTTTAGTAATAAAATAATATGGATTGCCCTGACTTTCTCCAAAACGCTTTTCTCTGGTTACCGTTGTAATCACCGACTCAATCGGCAAAATCTTTTTGAGGCCGGCAATAACACTGTCCTCACCCGCTCCTGACGGACCTGAAATAATAATGAGTCCATGGTGCGCTTTCAAAATTGTTTTGATGAGCGCGGGAAGGCCGAGCGAATCAATACCAAAATTCATTTCTGGAATAAAGCGAAATGAGAGCGAAGGAACAT
>Ga0208977_1000745_pt1 | contig 20631 bp, 32 predicted proteins | sample RifOxyA2_FD_184030 | JGI IMG/M metagenome (GOLD analysis project Ga0208977, IMG submission 184030) | Groundwater microbial communities from Rifle, Colorado - Rifle Oxygen_injection A2 (SPAdes) | ecosystem: Environmental > Aquatic > Deep subsurface > Groundwater | place: Rifle, Colorado, United...
AAAAGTATCAGAAACAAGGCTTAAACAAACACAAGAATTAATTAATGATCGTCCAAGAAAAATTCATAATTTTTATACGCCTAATGAAGTTTTTTATAAACTGTTGCACTAGAGCCTTGAATGTTCCTAGTATCTTTAATATCATCACGCGGTACCTACACCATCGGTCATCCGTAGGTACGCAGGTATATTTTGCTCATTGTTTCGTTATCTGTTTTTTTGTCTGAGGGGGCAGGAAATTGTCATTGGAAACAATTTTCTTACCAGTTCTTTTCTCTAACTCTTTTCGTGCTCTTTTAGCAATGCCTCCACCTCTCTTACCAGCAATCTTATTTTCTGGCATGCTTGTTGCTTGTGTTCTTTCGGCAATTTGCCGTGTAGATAGTTAAACTAATGCCGAAAAAATTAGCTCTGCTTCAGTCATATGATCCCGAAGATTTTGCGTTCTTAATCCTTTGATTTTCTTGTGATCTTTAACGCTTACGTCAGACCATTCCTGATGGATGATATTTGTTAAAATGGCAAACTCATCTTCTTTAGTTATATCATGATCTTTCCAGTAATCCTTTAGCTTGTTGCGGGTTTCCTGTCCCATCATTCTTTGTTGAATCCATTTTTTACTTCGACCTTGTTTCTGCCAATATTCGCGTGAACGATTAAGCGCTTTTTCAGGATCAGTCATTTCCTGCATTCTTTCATGTCCTGCTTTTGCAAGCCACAATTTGATTGGTTCAGCTTTAGGGCTCGGGACAGATTGGACCAAACGAAGAATAGTTTCGACGTTTGCCGCATCAGTTTTGTAGAATTTTCCATCACTCGATTGCATTTTCAGTTTGTCACATTTTGTGACAGACTCATTGCCTTCCCTTTTTAAACGGCTTTTAAGAGTTGTCCAATAACTTTGAGCTTTCTTGAAATCTTTTTGCTCTAGTAATGCTGCAATGATGTCAATTACTGAAAAATACCAAGTTTCGGTCTTTTCATCATAAAATCGCCGAATTTTATAATTTTCAAATACTGCCAATGTATTTTTCATCTTGTTTTATCTCCTATTTAAATTCTCCCATTTTCGAATTCCGCAACATACACTCTTTCAAGTACTTGCAAACCCGCCGTACGCCACTGGGAGGTACGGTCAGCCGTACGTAAACAGCAGCACACTGAGTTTGCGCTTTCCGTTTCCGTCGGCCTTTTGCCCAACTCCGTAGCTTGCGTTAGAAGACAGCACCGGGAAAAGGATTGGTTTTATCATTTCTTCAATGTCTATCCCAAGTAAAAAAACTCCTTACCTCCCCATCCGGGCATTTCACTTTAAATAATTTTCCCCTAATCTGCTCCAGAGATTTGATAACATGCGTTAATTGACCCATAGTGGCTCTGCACATAGTGTCTAAACATAATTCGATTAAATAAGCCTGCTCGTCATTACATTTAATTATTGGCATAATGAATCACTTCTCATTGCTACAACTGATCCGGCACCACGCCCTTCTTCTCTTCCTTCAAGAAAGTGGCGATTACGGAACTGATCTGCTTAAACGCGACCGGATAATAATCCCAGATTTCGACGCAAAGATTCACGATTATTGAATTCTCGTTCAAACGTTTGACCTTGTACTTCTCATGAACGTGGCCGCAGAAATTCCATGGCACATTCGGGTCCGCGTCCTCGGCCCGGTGCGTCATGCAAATATCTTTTGAACCATAATGAATATAGACCTTCGAAATGATCGTATTGAGGCTGTTGTGCCGGTCGTGATTACCTTTAATGAAAATAAACTTGCCGTTCAGTCTCTTTTCGAACTGACGGTATTTCTCTACTCCACCCTCTTTCCCGCCTTTAAAGATGAAGTCGCCCAGAAAGAAAACTGTATCGTCCGGCTTAACCCGCTCATTATGCTTGCGGATGATCGCTTCATTCATCTCTTCAACCGTCGTAAACGGCCTGTTGCAATATCGGATAATATTGAAGTGCGAAAAATGATAATCTGATGTCCACCAGTAGTTCATAGCCCTGCCGTATTCTTCCCTTAAATCACGTTAACCTTTTCCATTAGCCATGCGCAGGAGATCATTCTGGGTCTCATAGGCGCATGACGCTATCAACTTAATAAAATCCGCATCATTTTTATGCGCTTTTTCAAGCGCGCTGATGTATTCCGACCGCTTGAGTGGCGGGATGATCGCAATAATGTATCCTGCCTGCATAAGCGCTACATTCATTAAAAGTCTGGCGATTCGCCCGTTACCGTCAACAAATGGATGAACAAACACAAACTCTTTATGAAGCTTGGCGGCATAGACAACAGGATGAGTGTCTTTCTTTAAGCGGGGCAAATCCTTAATAAATTTCTGCATCATCCCGGGAAGCGCGTCTGGTGTAGGCAACGGATATTGAGAACCCGTAATAATAGCCTGAACCTTCCGATACACTCTGGCATCTTCTTCTTTGATGCGATGATAGAAGAGCGCATGCAACTTCTTGATATCTTCTTCCGTTATTGTTTTCCCGGTAGCAAGCGCATACATGTGATCAAACGCATCACTGTGCCCCGTGGCCTCGTAATGATCTCTAAGCGGCTTTCCGGCGATGGTGAGCCCATCCTCGATGACCACTTTTGTTTCCGATATCGTCAAAGAGTTCCCCTCAAGCGCGTTGCTTGAATAGGTAAGCCCAATACGAAAATATTCCTTTATCTGGTGGTTCATTTCATTGCTAAAGGGGCGCAATGCGTTTATCTTTGCCTGAGCCTCATCAACCTTAGTTAAAATTTCTTTCATGTGTCCTCCGTTCTTACTGGCTTAAGAGCCAAGAAACTGCTACGAATTGAGCTGTTTAAATATTTCACCTATCCAAGCCGGGGCATAACGAATATCCCTTATAAGCTGTTTTTTATCCTCGGTTGATAATCTTCTTTTAAGCGAATTAATAATCTTCTCATCGATATTACTTTGTTTCATGTAACGTAAAGCCTGGATAACCAAGCCGCTCACGCGACCGGCAGTCGCCATATTCTTTGGTGATGTCTTCTTAAACATAATATGCCAGTTACCAACTTGAACCACCCGGGTAGAACCATCTGTTAATAAAGCAATCTTTGCCGGTACTTGATCGGATAACCCCAGCAAGTTAGCCGCGTATGCTCCGGAAGGCTGAATCTTAAGATTATCTTTTTCAGCAAGTGCGGCGGTAAGCCGCTCAACGCTTGGCGGCATTTCTCCAAAATCTGGATGTTTCCGTGGATAATCATAAAGCCCACGCGCTAATCGACGAATGTCACCAGATCGGACTAACCGGCTCAACGCCTGATCTACAGCGGCACGATTGCCAAGATCAAGAAAATGACTTGGGGCAAACACCCAGCCTTTTTTCTTGCCGATAATCCGACGAAAAATCTTGCTCTCAATAGATTCATTCATATTTATCTCTTTTCAATGTCAGAAATAAAATATCGCACTTCTGACACAAAGTAAAGCTGTTTTTAATCTCCAGTGTTATTAAGTACCACAAAATGTCCACTATTTATGAGACATTTCGATTTAGTGGACATTTACGTGTCCATCTATGTCCATCAAAATGCCCTTTTTTGACCTTCCCGGGCGCCCGTAGGATACCCCTAAAATCGCCTGTATTCCGACGCTGGGCGCTTATTTTAACCAGTTTGACCATTGATGCCCAAAACTCAAAAGTGATGGACATGGACATCGATTTTATTGACCATAATCACTGGATCCCTGTGCCTCGCCGTAGCAAAAGGCGAAAGCACTTTGGCGAAGGCGGGCGGAACCGCCTCCAAACATAAAAAATCCCTATGATCGAGCCGGAACCCGGTACAGTCATAGGGAAAAATGATCTTAAGATGCCATGCCCGGCTAAAACACTCCTACTTCTCCGCGACAACAAGCATTTCAAAGTCTTCTGTGGTCAGCTTGTCGTTTCTTGAGTATGCCCCGAGCTTCGCGCCAAAAATATCGATCTTTTTGAACTCGAGCGTCTTTAAAAGCCACGTTATCTCGCTGGGCACGTAATAACGCTCGTTACACTTAAGCTCCCTTTTATTGCCGGAATCATCCTCAAAAACAGCAGTGTTATGATCACGGAACGCCATCAGGTCAAAGGAGCACTCCTTACACTGGGACTGGCCTTCATTCTGCGCCGACTTATAGAATTCACTGACCGAATGGAACAGCGGGAACAATCCGTTTAATGTGGTGAAGATGAGCTTCCCCTGACCGTTCAAAGCCCTGGCCGCGCTCTTGAGGATCGCGAAATTCATTTCATCTGTTTCCATAAGAGAAAACCCGCCTTCGCATAGCATAATTGCCAGATCAAATTCACCGTTAAATGGAAGATTGCGGGCATCTTGTGTTTGGAAGTCGATGGTCACCCATGCCTCTTGCGCCTTTTCCCTTGCCCTTTTGATCTGATTCTCAGAAAGGTCAACACCGGTCACATTATATCCCCTCTTTGTCAGTTCAATCGCATGACGGCCGGTACCGCAACCGATGTCGATGATCTTTAGGGATTTATCTCGCCCGACCTCAGCCTCGATAAAATCACATTCACCAATCGTCCCTTGGACAAAACATTCCTTGTCGTATTTGTGCGCGTAGTTCTCAAATAATGATTCGTACCATTGTTTCATTTTGACCCTTTTTTACAGCGCCCCGACCACCGACTCAGCCAAGCGCATTATCGCATTACTATAATCCTGACACTGGCCAGCAGTAGGAAACAATAAATACGACTGGCTTTTTTTTTGGATTAGTTTCATGTCAATTCTTGCAAGTTCTTTTATTAGCTTGTTTTCATTATCTTTAATGTCTATGGATTTATCTGCGTAAGCATCTTTAGTTATTAAATTATTAGAATAAGAATCAAAAAGTCTCTTTTGAATCCCGATGTTGTCAGTTAGATTTCCATATAGTATTTTCTTTTTGATTAATAGTTGCTCGTTATCTGATTAATCTTGGTTTTTGGCTAAATTATCCATTCTGTCTTCTTTAACTGATCTTTTTTCGTTTGCACTTCCGGGGAAAGCTATGACATCTTCTTAAGCCGTAGTGGTTAGAGTTTATTTCATTTTCTTCATTTTCTTCATTTGAGATAGGCATCAAAAATAACGCATTAGATGTTGTTGTGCACTAATTATTTCAACTATTATCCTTAGTGCTCATAGTTATTTTAAAAACCCAGAATTTAAAAATAACGTAAGTAAATACAGCGGTGATGGAAGTTGCTGTGATAAGAGCAATAAACACCTTTTCTTTATTGCCTGCTAAAATTAAATAATTTATACCTACATTAACCACCAACGCACATACATTGGCAATAATAAACCGAAACACCTCAGACTTTGATTTACCCTTACAAGCGAAAGTCCAATATTTGTTTAGAATATAGGCTGCGGCCCCACCACACGTAAAAGATATCCCCTTAGCAATTGTGTATGGCAGATAATGAATGAGTAAGGAATACACGCCCATATCAACCCCAACAACGAACATTCCCGTGATCAAAAATTTAAATATTTCTTTAAAATTCATTTGTATTTTTTACTTCCTATTCTGCAAGATTCTTAAAACCCTTTTTCATTCTCTTGGAAATATTCTCCACTATTGTCTGCGGAATACCAAAGACGGCCGATGCTGTCGCATTAGACGTATTTGACATTATTTCTGATTGCATTTTTAACATACGCATAGCTTTACGCCAAGTACTATTTTCCAAGTCCTTTTCCTTGCGATGTATTTTAATGGTTGATGTGTATAATTTAAGAGCCTTATCGACGCACAGCGGAACAGAATATTCCTGCGCTGTTTCCTGAGCATTATTTGATAAAACTCTTTTCTCTTTCTCGGATAATTTGAAAAACCAATCAAGACAAGCGGCAAATTCGCGGATATTATCCTTCTTGATGATCCGTCCATTTTGCTTGTCTTTCACTATCTCTCTGACCCCTGGCGCATCAACAGCTACAACAGGTGTGCCAGCGGCCATTGCCTCTGCCAAAACCATTCCCTGCGTCTCGCTGTGTGAGGCAAAAGCAAACACATCAAGCGCGTTATAGGCACTAACAAGCTGCTTACTTTGCAAGATACCCGTTGTAATCAGACGCTCAGACAACTTACTCTTGGCAAAACTAGATTTTATTTCCTTTAATAATGGCCCGCTGCCAACCACAACAAAATAGGTATTTTTATGTTTCTTTAAAAATGTCGCCACTGCTTTTGAAAGGAATAAAACATTTTTTTCCTCAGCCAGCCTACTGATAATACCAACAACAAAGGCGTTTTTGGGAATATCAAAAAATTTGCGAAATGTTTCGCCGTCACCTTTTTTAAACTCATCCACATAAATACCCGTTGGCAATACTTCGATCGGCACACTTACACCTCTTTTTTTCAGAAGTTTGGCCACACTTTCGCTGGGCGCAATCACCTGATCGCACAAATCGGCATAACCTTGTGCCAGCTTTATTACAAAAGTTTTCATTGCCTCTGAATCGCCAGGTACATAATGAGTATTTTCTTCATATAAAGTATGGTTTGTAAAGATAATGGGAATATCAAATTTAGCAGACGCCCTGAGGGCTGTGTCACCGACTAAAAATGGATGATGCGTATGAATGATGTCAGGTTTAAATTTCTTGAGAGCCGCATTAAGCTGAAGAGAAAGTGGCAATTCAACCGAAAAGTCCGTTTGATTAAAATTAGGAATCGAAGGGAGACGGATGATATTTTTCTCATTTTTATCAGTGCCTTCAAAACCCGGCGCAATAATTAATACTTTATTGCCGCGTTTACGGAATTCATTGGAAAATACCTCTATCGATTTCTCCAACCCCCCGACAATCGGTTTATAGGTATTTGTCATCATCACAATTTTCATTTTATACTTCCTTTTTAAACGTTTTCTTTGTTATATATTTTTTCAATCCATATCCGGCAACTATCAACGCTACAGCAAGCGCGATTTTCCACCAATGACTCGGATTAGAAAAAACCCCTACTGCTGAATCACCAAAATAAACCAATACCATCATACCCGGAAAAAGCCCGATGAAAGTGGCAATAATATACTCACCGAACTTAACCCGCGATAACCCAAAAGCAAAATTCTGTATATCCAACGCAATATTGGGAATTAAACGCACAAAAAAAACACTCATAAACCCATTCTTAGCGACAGACGCATGAATGCCGTCCATTCTCCCACCGATCAGCTGTTCAGCCCAATCATGCAAAAAATAACGCGCGGCTAAAAACTGCCAGGCAGCACAAATAAGTTCAGCAGCAACAATATAAATCAACCCCGTCCATCCCCAAATGATCCCGGCAACAATTTTAACCGGCGTTGAAGGAATTAAAATAAATGGGCGTATCTGATAAAACCCGATATAAATGAGCGGCCCCCAAAATCCATGCGCCTCGACAGCTTGCTTCATATCACCTATTTTTAAATGAAACAAATCAACATGACATAAGCGTAAAGTTAAAAAGACAATCAAAATAAGCGCACTCGCAGAGCTAATTTGTATTAAAAGTATTTTTTTATTCTTATTTAGCGGCATTAATGCACTTTTTCTTTTTAATCAATACCAAACAGGCATTATAACAAACGAACAACAACCTGCTGTTCATTATCTGGAACCGAAACCGATGCCATCCCGGGAAAATTCACTTCAAGGGTAGGTGCTTTTTTATGCCAGTCAGCCTGCCATTCAACAAATATTTCATTATTTGCCTTCTTTAATTTCAAAGAAATGATCCCGAAAATAGTCGGCGCAGGACCAAACAACATCTCTTGATCTGTCTCGATCCACTCTAATGGCAAGCCCGAACAGAGAATCAATTTCCTTTCACCTTCTTCACGGAGAAAACAGTTTCTCAACATCATGATCCATTCTGCCGCAGCCCATGTATGCTGACCATCCCCCATGCACCCACCTTTAGTCTGCGGATGAATGGCTTCGGGCCATTGACCCGTAGATGACGCAAGATCAGCAATACCTTTCATTAATATAAAATATTTTGCATCCCCTGCACGAAGGAATACCTGCGCCATATGCAAAGTTAAATATGGATTGATCCCGGAATGACTCATATCATGAAACAAGCCATTATGAACTAGACAGTTCTCATACAGATATTCATTGGTCGCACGTAAACGCAAATTGTTTGACTCCCATAACTGCAAAGGATAACCTGCTGCAAGAGAACCAACTGATGAGCTATCCAATCTTCGATATGGTGAAGACGGCATAGCCAGAGATTTGATTGTGTGTTCAACCTTATTCAAACTCTCCTCAATGCTCCGGGAAAATTGTTTTATTTCCTCAAACAATCGCTTTGTATATTCTGTATCCCCATACTCAGCCAATAAATACGCTGCCGCTTTCATTCCTCCGAGGCACCAAAAACTATCCCAATAATAATAATTGTTTGGCCCAAAATGTTCAGCGCTAAATCCCGATGGCATTAGCCCCGCATGTAAATCATTTGTATCAGGAGAAAGACGTTTATTTAATATCCATTTAATACCTTTTTGAATCATATTTTTCCATTCGGGCTTTGGCTTTGTACCCGTCATCTGACAATATTTTTGAATCAGCCACAACACCTGTCCATTAGAATCCCACTCGCCTTCCTGTGACTCAAAATAACCGTTCATTTTCTGCCGGCGCTCAAATTGATCAATGATATTTTCACTGCGCTTATGAAAACCACTGCACAAAAGAGCATAGGTAATAAAAACAGCATCGCGAAACCAGAAACGTTTATAAGTATACGGCCCGGCGTAGACATCCTTGGCAGTATGTATCAAAACGGTCCTAAGCGAAGCATCAAAAAGAAATTGAAAATGGCTGTTGGGAATTTTAACCTGTACGGCATCCTTGAGACAATCAGCCCAATCATTGGCGCTTGTTTTTGAATCTAGCAAAACCGAAGGTTTTTCTATTAAAGGTATCTCGACAGTGATTACTCTTTTACCACTTTCTCCAATTTGAAACATGGCTGCAGCACTACCCATTTCAAGGGGACATTGCATATATTGTTTAGTGTCTTGTGGTGTGTAAAGCCTATGATAGACATCCCCCTGATGAAAATTAGAAAAACAATACGCATCTGGCACATCGTTTAAATAAACAAATTGTTTTTTATCAACTTGCCAGCCAGGCTTGTCTTTTAATAATGCAATATCAGTAATAAGGCTAACCCCCTCAGGATTACACGGTCTGAGCGAAACAACAAGACTACTGTCATCTAGACCCTCTGCTGCAAGAGATATCCGGCAAACAGGAATATTCTTTATCTTAATCATTTCAACTCTAGAGTTGAGATGTATATTTCCAGCAGATGATTCCGTTACAATACTATTATTGTTGATCAAATCCAGATACTGTCTCACATCCTTGGCCTGTGAAGGAATTAGATCATTGCCATTCTTATTTGTCACCCAGGCATCAATTGACCATCCATCTCCAAATGGTGTCACTAGTCCGCAAGGATCAACCAAAGGTGTTTCTTCAACATCCGGCAATCCAGCCACAGTCCAATTACGATGAGTTAAATTAATATGGGTTAAGGAAAATGACCGTGGAATAAACGAAACATCGCACGGATCAAACTGTTTATTGATCCAAACAGGCCAAACCCAATCAAGATTATATTGAATTACCTGCGCATTAAGTAGACCACGCGCGTGCAAAACCGCTGTTGCTCTCAATAATTCTGTAGGTGCCAGTACTTCGGACGGTTGACCAAAACGCCTTACCTGAGCAAACAAACTGATAGGATCTAAAAACCCATGTCGCCTTGCCGCGTTTTTAACAATATATTTACATAAAAATTGACTAATCATACACTTCCTTTATAAAGAGAAGCTGTTTCCATTTATAACAACGGTGAAATGAGCCTTGTCAGTGAATTTCTTAGTTTTACCATTACAGATAAATTATTCATATCACTTAAAGTCAATTCCTTAGAATTTTCCAAATCGATCTTAAACTGGTCATCAATGACTTTAGTAACCTCATCACTGTAAATGACAGCATTTATTTCATAGTTAAGCCTGAAACTGCGGATATCTAAATTAGCGGTGCCGACCGAACAGTTTTTACCGTCACATGAAAATATCTTGGAATGAAAGAATCCAGCCTTGTAATGATGTATTTTTACTCCAGCTTTAAGCAAATCCTCAAAATAGGAAAAAGCCGCCCAATACGCCAGAGGCAGGTCGGGAATACCGGTTAAAATTAAAACGACATCAACCCCTTTCATTGCCGCAATTTTAAGCGCCATGACGATACTTGGTTCAGGAATAAAGTACGGTGAGCAAATATAAATATTTTTACGCGCCATCGTTATCAAAGAAAAATATGAATGCAGTATCGATGGCCACTGTGTGTCAAACCCGGATGTTGGAAGCTGTATGGGTGTTTTAATTTTAAACGCATCCTCGCTTAAAATAAGCGGGTAATATTTTTCAGTCAAAATTTCATCATTGTTTGTTGTGTTGTACCAATCAATCGCGAAAATTGCCTGCAGGATACAGATGGCCTCTCCCGTTATTTTAATATGTGTATCGCGCCATGAGTCATATTTTTTACCCCCATCGATATATTCCTGACCGACATTCATGCCACCGGTATAACCGATTTCACCATCTATCACTGCGATCTTACGGTGATTGCGATAATTAAACGTGTGCGTTTTAAACGGTGCCATATAGTTAAAGAATGGAAAAATTTCAATATTTTCTTTGCGCAGTTCGCGAATATAATTATTCTTTAATGTAAAAAAACATCCTGAGAAATCATAGAGAATCCGCACCTCTACGCCTTCACGTGCTTTGGCAATCAAAATATTTTTTAATTCCTGTCCTAAAGGATCATTGGAATACCAGATAAAATACTGCAGGTGAATGAACTTCTTGGCCGCTTTTAGATCTGCTTTTAAAGCATCAAACTTATCCTTACCATTATGAAATATCTGAACTTCATTATCTGTTGTTAGTAAAGAGTGTGAGTTGTTATAAAGAAGTGTAATTAGATCTTTTTCGGCGTAAGAGAGCCCTTTTATATGCTCTACCTTTTGATCCTGGACATATCTGAGAGGCTCAAGAATACTCACCAATTGTTTAGCAATAGATTGTGGCAGCCTGGTTTTGTGATCATAAGCCTTTTTCCAATTACGTCCGAAAAATAGATAAAGAACAAAACCAAAGCCGGGCATGATCACAAAAATAAAGACCCATGCAAAAGTTTCAGCTGGATCACGGTTATCAAGAAGAAGGAAGATAACAGTGCCAACCAGGCAGATGTAAAATACAACTAATAGAATTGCCATTAACATAGTTTAAAAATTAAAATCCGCAATCAGCGGTAAATGATCTGAGGCTATTCTTGTTAAAGGAGTATTGGGTATCTTGACCGATTCAACGTGAAGATTACCATTATAGAAAATATGGTCCACCTCAAAAAGTGGTAGAGGGCTAAATAATGTCTTTCTAGAGCTTTTATGAGGCATGGAAGATTTAACTTCATCAAATGATGCCCTAAGTAGTTGATATCCTCGGGCACGCGGGCCTTCATTAAAATCACCGCAGAAAATAGTTGGAACTTTATGCGAATCCATATTTAGCCACTCTTCGCCTAAAAGACTTTTGATTTGTTCAAGACGCTCGTTAGCCCGTAAACTGAGATGAGTATTAACAAAATTTATTACTCTACTGCCAATTGTTACCGAAATCCATATAGCATAGCGGGGTTCAAAGAAATATTTAAATAAATGAATAAAATTTTTCCTTGGAATAGACCTTTTCGGGTAACTCGGCAAGTCCACAGATTTTTTGATTTCAAAAGGATGCCGACTTAAAATAGCAATACCATAATGTTCTCCCTCGATATCGATCGCCGGCTGAAAATGGCATTGCATACGAAGATGCTGCGCGATCAAATGAGGCTGATCCATCCGGTTACTCCAGCTTCGATTAACATCTAATTCCTGTAAGGCAACTAGATCAGGATTGAACTGCTCAATAACGCGGGCAATCCGACTGGGAAGAACTCTTCCGTCTAATCCACGGCAACTATGAACGTTATAAGTCATCACTTTTATTTTCAAGATCGGTTTTGTTTTCATATGACTACGCTTTTCTATCCCTTACTTCCATAAAGACCAGGTCTAGCTTCTGCTATTACCATCATAGTTGCCGTTATTGTTTCGTAGTTGTGCTTGTCATTGTTGTTACGGTCGCCACTTTCAGCGAATACAGCAAATGCAAAATTAGTTTGCCTAAAACGTGAATGCGTCTAAAGTCCTAGCCCACATTTTTCTTCAGGAGTAATTTTATAGGTACACCTCGGGTCTTCCAAGCTGTCATATAGACCTTGCGCCTGCGCTGTTTTACTTGTTTAATAAAACAATGCTGGCATTTTGTATTCCTGGTAAAGTCTGTGCAAAATGCGCCATTATATCATCCGAACATTCCAATTTAACAATTTGCATCTTATCCTTGTACAATTTCACATCATATCCAGTTTCATTTTTAATAATTTTCTCAATGCTTGCCATACTGATATTTTTGGGATCAAATTGGATCTCTTTGATATTCTGTGTTTCCAAAGAGCTCAGGAATCCGCCAGGAAGATAAATTGTCCCATTGTTAAAATCAACTGCATAAGCAATGATTCCAGGGATTAAAAAGAAAAGCAAACCAATCCCATCTAAAATAGCAACACCGACGTCAATACGCCCCTCTTTTTGCCCTTTACGTTCAGGGTACATAATAGTTCCACAACCTGCCAATTAAAAAATTAAAACCGCATAAATGGACACATAAAACATATTACATATTTATTTTAACATAATTCAACCCTTCTTCTTAATTGATTCTGTTTGTTCTTGACCTTTCCATGTTTTGAGGTCATTACTTTAATTATTGCTTCTTTAACTTTTCAAGGAACCCCTCTGCTGATTTCGCAACCATATCTTTACATCCCAGGCCTAAGGCCAGTGCAAACCCTAATCCGAATGACCCTAAAATAATGGTTATGGTCAATCGAACAATCCCTGCGCCGATTTGCAGTTGTTCTAAAGACATGGATATCGTAAAAACCATTATCACAACTTCAGTGATCTTGCTTAAAATATTGACTTGCGAAATACCAATGTTGTTTGCGGTAGTTTTTACGATATTTTTCATTATTACAGCTGCGAACATTCCGACAATAAGAATAAATATGGCCGCAATAATATTAGGAATGAAAAGCGATATTCTTTGCAATAAATCAGCAGCGATAGTCAAACCCACAGAATTAAGAGCAACAACAAAGGTGATCAATAAAGCTAACCAATAACAGATGCCACCAACTAATGCTGAAAGCGGATGACTGATACCGCTTTTTGTTAAGAGGCCACTTAAACCGATTTGACTGGAAAGCTCATCCAACTTTAGTACTTTTAATAACTTTGTGACAATCGTCTTAATTAATCTTGAAATAACTGATCCTATTAAGAGAATTAAAATCACTAAAATCGCGCTTACGAAAAACTGGCCCATCTGCGCAAGAACTACTTTTGCAGGTTCAACTAAGACATCTCGCCAATTGTCCATTTCAGCCTCCTTTTCTTACTTGTTAATCTTTATTTATTGATAAAATCTTTGGGCTATATCTATAAAGCTCACAAATGCAATCAATGTAGCCGCATCGCTCACAAAAAGATTCATCGTCCACAAAATTCATCATTCCAAAATAATTAACGTTTCCCTTGTTATTGTTGGGCGTTAACGCGATGGCCACCGTTGCTTCTTCTGATCTCGATCTCAAGGGAAAGTTCATAATGCCCGCTCCTTTCTTGAGAATTTTAAGACTCAATGCTGATAGCTGCCGCCGGACATGAGTCAGATTCTGTTCGGCATTTATCTTCAGCCTCTTCTGGCACTTGATCTACGTGAATAACAGCTTTGTCACCTTCCATTTTAAAGACTCAATGCTGATAGCTGCCGCCGGACATGAGTCAGATTCTGTTCGGCATTTATCTTCAGCCTCTTCTGGCACTTGATCTACGTGAATAACAGCTTTGTCACCTTCCATTTTAAAGACTACTGAACAAGCATTCACACAATCTTGACATCAAACACAAAGTTATTTATCTATTTTTCATATACAGGTAAATACTGCTTATATTTCCGAACTTATATTTGTTTATATTTTCTTACAAAAATATCCGATACCGAAACCTACTGCCATGATTAACGGTATCAGGATGATCTGGGACATGCCAAATACCCAAAATAAAAAATGAAGCATGATGACATGGGTATTCTGGAGCAATATAATTAAAAATAAAACACCAACGATGAGAAGTGCGATTTGTTTTGGCTGTATGACCATCTTTCACCTGCCTAGATTCATTGATGCAATCTTAGCACCCGAAAGGACATATTTCAGTGCTCTTAAAATGTTATCCCGAACAAGCGCATTAATGAACTGATTCCGATCGCCATTAAAATGATCGCGACAACTAACACGATGACTCCCTTTTCTATATTCTTCGTCTCCATCGGTTAAAGGCCTCTTCATTTATATTTTATATTATTTTGATGGGCCTAACGACCCGTTTGATGCTAATCAAGATCTTTATTATAAAATATTTGCAGGTTAATTCTTTTATTTCAACAATGAGCCCTTATGAATCTGGTCCTTTCGGATATCATACTCTTGCTGAGTAATCTTTCCGTTTTTAAGATCTTCATCAATCTGTCTCATTTGCCGTTCTGCCTGAATTTCATATCCAGCCCCTGCACCCAGGACTCCGGCCCCCGTGCCGCCCCAGAAAGAACTGCTACAGCCCGTCAGAGTTACAACTAAAAGCAAAACCAACAAACCTTGGTATTTTCTCATTAATGTGCACCTTTATCTTATTTTGTTGACATACACTTAATCATTATGATCCACTGTCCTTTGAATGCTACCTCCGGCATTCTCTATATCTTGCCCCGCTCCTCGCAGCATATTACAGCCCAAAACTGAGGTCAGTAAGAATAAGGCTGCAAGTAATAATAAAAAATTTGTTTTCATACCATTGCCCTCCTATACACTTTATTAACAAAACAGACCAATTCATGGCCATTAAACGGTTTTTGTAAAAACCCCTGTGCCCCTATTTTAAAAGCACGCTCTCTTAGGCTGACATCTTTGTCCGCCGAAATAATAATGATAGGACGTTTAGATCCTGATTTCAAAAGACGACTTTGCGCTTCCCACCCATCCAGTCCCGGCATGTGAATGTCCAGGATCAAACAGCCTTTGGTAGTGTTCGGCACAGCACTAAAAAAGTCTTCTGCGGAAGAAAATGTCCGCACTGAGAACCCGTATGTAACCATAAGGACTTTAAGAGCAGCGCACACTGATTCATCGTCATCCACAATATAAATTAGTTTCTTATCTGTAGATATTTCACCAGACTTCTTAATCTGTAATTCCTCTAATTGCATAATGGTATTCTAGGGTATTGAGAAATTAAATCAATTGTACCGAGGTATAACAAGATGTAAACCTGCCGGCTTTGCAACGTAGAATCTCGTAGTTCACCGGTAAATATTGATATTTGTTATCCGACCTTTCGAACAGTTTTTCGATCGTATGTAGCTTTTGGAAATTGTAGTAAGCGATTCCCAGGCTAAAGGTAAGTTTATTCGATGGATCACCTTTGTATTTTGGCCTTTCAAGATTTGCGTTTAACGTTTATGCAATACAAGCGCCTTATCACCTTTTGCATGCCCAAAGTCATTATTGATCCATTTCATATGATCCAGCTCTGCATAAATTAAAATATTTCTCTCTTTTCGCTCGATCCGACTATTTCATAAGATGATAGGAACATACATGAAAACCACTGCGATTATACAATCCCGTCAAATCATCAATAAACCCAAGCACCCTCATTTTCACAACAGCTTATTTTAGTTTATCAGACTGCATAATCATCAGATGATAATCAAACATATAACGTACTGTAAACAGCAGCATGATAAGTTTACATGACTGCTTTTCATCTATGCCATTACAGGGACTTCCTCGGTAATCAATGGCGGCGAAGTACATAAACCAGTCACCTTATACTTAATATTATCGTAAAATGGTTGTAGTTGTAGTTGTGGTTATACTCGTAACGACTGGTGAGTACAACGTAATGTAGCGCGCTTGTTGCTTCCCATCCTTCTGTACATACTCAATCTTTACGACATCACCTGGTTTTAGCATTAATTCTACATGCTGCTTGCTTGGACTGTGCATAACAACGATAGTCTTGGGGTCAAAAACGAAATAGGATTGCCTGCTTATTTCATCTTGGCCAATCCTTACTTTTTCTTCCACTGTTAATGTTCCAGCTGCTACGTCTATCGCTTTAAGCTCGCCAAAGGCTTGTTGAAACTCTGACGCTGGAATAGTCTCAACTATGATCATTGGGATAACATTATCTTCTTGACCATTTACTGTTTCGATTGTGATATATTGCCCTGCCCTTAAATCTGCCACATTAAGAAATATTTCATCTTTAGGATCAGTAACCCGTGTCTCATTCTGAGTAATTCTGTACGCTTTTGTTTTGGTCCCTTCTGATGTTTCGATATTAAGCTCTAACTTGCCTTGCTGAACATCTACCCAACCAATTTCTCCTGAAACTCGACTCATATTAGCTGTCTCTTGAGCGAATACAGAAATGCTAGTAAATAATGCGACTGCCATAACTGCGATAATCACTTTTAAATAATTTACATTCATAGAACACTCTCCTTTTTAGTTTTGATTTGTGAAACTTTACGATATTATGCAATGGAGCAACTCCCGGACTAAAACCACCACTTGAATTGTCCTTCACCTTTATCTTGGGCTTTTTCCGCTTTCTTTTTAGCTTTAGCTGCTTTTTTTTCTGCTTTCTTTTTAGCTCTGATAATTTTTTTCTCTTTACTATTGAACAAGGCTCTACTGCGTTTAAATTTTGCATTTTCTTTATTATATTCTTCGATAGATGCGTATGGTTTGGTCTCATTCTTCTCTTCAGAAAAACTTAAGACAGGCATTACAATCAATAAAGTACAGATAATAAAAATTATCTTCTTTCTCATCTCTTTCCCCTTTCTTCATATTATTGGACGGTATCCCTGATGGTATCCGCCACATCACGGCCAGCATCTCTAATATCATCTCCTACTGTTCTTTTAAAGAGTGGCCGTTCTCCGGCGATGGCCCAAATAAGATAAATTACCAGCAAGACTGTCAAAACACCTGTAGGCGTATATCCCCATGATTTGCTGTAGGGCCAAGCAGGCAAAGCCACAACTACAAAAGCAAGGATTATAAATAGTAGTAATGTTTCTGTAGACATTAAGTACCTCCTTTTTTTAAAAACCTTTTTGCTAACGATAGGCCTGCATTGCTTATATCACCCGCTAGCTTACGTTCTCTTTTCTAAGATAAGCGATGTCATTCTCGGTTAAAGCGTAGCTAGGTTTCACGACATTGATCTTGGATATGATATCATCACTTGATATGCGCTGCTTCGTTAGATCAACGATCTGTTGCATGGTCAAATGTCCAGTTGGCTGAACTTGATTATCTGGGGTTGACTTTTCCATCTGTGCCCCAACTGCCGATCCACCATCTGCCACAATAACGCCTCCGATACCAGCCCTTTCACCTACCCTTGTTTTATTGTTAGGGCAACCGGAGCCAACAAATAGCAGTACTAAAATAACGAATAGATAGAAACCCGTTCGCATATAAAACCGATTATTCGAAAGACACAGAGCTAGGATGCCTAACTTGTCCCAAAAAGAATCTGATGAATACACCCCGACTCATCTAAATTAACAGTCAGAACTTCTGAGCATTATTACTTGTTTAATAAAACAATGCGGCCATCTTGTATTCCTGGTAAAGTCTGTGCAAAATGCGTCTTTATGTCATCTGAAGATTTCAATTTAACAATTTGCATCTTACTTTTGTACAGGTTCACATCATATCCTGTTTCATTTTCAATAATTTTCTCAATGACTGCTATACTTGTATGCTTGGGATCAAATTTAACCTCTTTGATATTATTTATTTCCAAAGAGCTCAGTAATCCCCCAGGAAGATAAATCGTTCCATTATTGAAATCAACGGCATAAGCAATGATTCCAGGAATGAAAAAGAAAAGTAAACCAATCCCATCTAAGACAGCAACGCCGACGTCAATACGCCCGCCTTTTTGCCCTTTACGTTCAGGATACATGATCGTCCCGCAGCCCACCAACTGAAAAACTAAAACAGAACAGATTAACACATAAATAAAATTTCCTAACTTTTTTAGCATATTCACTCCTTTTGTTTGCTAACTCCTTCTTTTAATAGATCGTGTTGCCCGTATATCTTCGGAGCACAAACACAATCTGTATAGCCACACCGATTGCAAGAACGGTCTTCGCTTATATTTTCAATCTTTTCAAATAAGCCGATGCCATTCTCGTAATTATTAATAATTAGCTCTATGGGTTCTGTCGTCTCATCACTTTTATGTTTTTCAGAAATATTCATACAGTGGTGCTCCTTTCTTAATTTGATAGCATTGATAAACAGGGTCGAGTTATAACCACCCCTCATCGGATGCGTATATCACCAATGTTGCCTAATATACCAAATGACTGTAACAACCAAATGGCAACAACAATGATCACAACAATATTAAGGATCTGTTTGATTTTGCCATCCATGGGTATATAGGTGTTAACCACCCATAGAAGCACTCCAACAACAACTAAAGTAATAACTATTGAGATTAACGACATTTGTCTGCCCTCCTCAGGCTAAGCCAGATTTGCAGGTTAATTCTTTTATTTTAAAAATAAGCCCTTCTGAACTTGATCCTTACGAATATATTTCATTGTAGGTCTGCTTTATAAAGAATCAATTGTACCGAGGTATAACAAGATGTAAATCTGCCGACATTTTCCCGTAGCTACTCGTGGTTCACTGGCAATAATTGATATTTGTTATCTGTCGAACAGGTTTGCAAGTAACAGTAGAAGCAAAAGTTCATATATTCTATTCCATTTCCTCATTTGGTCTAGAATCAGTACCTCACATATTTTAGTAAATAGGTGCGAATCTAATGGCGACGATTGAGCCTGAACATGACCTTTGTCCAATTGTGGCGTTACAATCCCACACTTATTTAAATAAAGAGTTTAATAACCTTTCATTAAAAGCACATTCACATTACCAAGGAGCGTTTTAAGAGTCGCGCGTAAAGTCTTCGAGGGGTTAGCTGTAGAAAAGAAAGTTTCCGCAGAGATATTTTTAATTTGAGTACCATCAAGAAACAAATATGGCTCAAAACAATAAGCTTCCTGTTTTCCATAATTTGGCAGATTAACCTCAGTTTTCGCCGAAAGAAATCCGGTATAATTATAAATCTTTTGGTCCGCGTAAATATTAATGTCAACCGTATCCCCTAATTCTAAAGGCAGCATCCTTAAATAATAAATACCGCTTAAAACATCCAAAAGCTTATCAGGGATCTTTACCACAATTTCCTTCTGATCGATAAAATATTTATATTTTGCCGTGTAAAAATTATAATCAAAATCAACCGCTGATTCTAGAAACGTTCCACCCTTGATGTATTCTTCATGACGCAAGATTACCAGCTTTTGAGCGTCCATGTAAGAAACATATCGGTTTTTAGTTTTAAATAATATTGAAAAAAAGGGAAGCGTTTTAACTGTAAGCTCGAAGCAGTACACTTCTTGGCCGTTCAACATCCTTTTACCATTATTCATGATAATAAATTTACCAATCGATAAGCCCAAAAATGTTGCCTTATAGACAAGTTTCTCTTTGTTAGGCAAAGATGAAAAGTCAGAAACAAAAGGCTTGAGTGATTTCCCTGGCTCAGAGCCTTTGATTTGTCTAGCTTGAAAAATGAGATCCTCTTTTTGAACGACCGATTTACAGCCCAGCAAAAAGCATAAAAGCAAACACTCTATAAAAATAAAATCTTTATTCATGTCATTTCCAATAAGATTAAAAGCAATATTGTTATATTCTTCATCTCAATAAATATTCCAGCTAAATCTTTTCGCCATCTGTAATAACTTTGGTCTGATACGCCAGCTTGCCTTCTTGCAGTATATCCATTCCTTTGCTTTGCGCTAATTCAACCTCGCGCAACTTCATGACAATTTCTTCTGGTTTGAATCTTTTCCCACGCCACTTGCACCTAATATTCCGGTTATATGGCATCCTTTTTATTCTTATTACTTCTGGCTAAAAATTTATAATATAGTGCCCTTATGTGCCGAAATAAATCGCTCCAGCAATCAAAATCTTGGTTCATCGATTGCTCTACAGAATTATTATTTGTAAAAACAAAATTATCCTTATTCGCACAGACAAGATCTTTGACCGACTTTTTATCAAGGGCGTTGCTAGCAGGTATTTTCTTTCTCATCTCTTTCACCTTTCTTTATATTATTGGACGGTATCCCTGATGGTATCCGCCACATCACGGCCAGCATCTCTAATATCATCTCCTACTGTTCTTTTAAAGAGTGGCCGTTCTCCGGCGATGGCCCAA
>Ga0208977_1000746_pt1 | contig 20596 bp, 16 predicted proteins | sample RifOxyA2_FD_184030 | JGI IMG/M metagenome (GOLD analysis project Ga0208977, IMG submission 184030) | Groundwater microbial communities from Rifle, Colorado - Rifle Oxygen_injection A2 (SPAdes) | ecosystem: Environmental > Aquatic > Deep subsurface > Groundwater | place: Rifle, Colorado, United...
CTTAGCGGCCAATACTCCATCCGTTTCGCCCTCTATACTCAAAACCGGACCAATTCCAGTGAAGGGGAAACGACCGGCAAAGTCTGGGAAGAAACCCAAAGGATAACCATCAAAGACGGAATGATCAAAGCCACTCTTGGATCGCAAACCTCTTTTCCGTCCAATCTTAACCTCACCCAAAACCAATATTTTTTAGGAATAAAAATCGGAGAAAACTCGGAGATGGTTCCCCGCAAGAAAATCAGTGCCAATCCCTTCTCCATTAACGCTATCAGCGCTTCTTCGCTCAACGGAGCAGTCGCGGGAACGGGAGCCGGTAACATTCCTCTTATCGGGACGGGAGGGAAAATAGATATCGGCCTTCTCCCGACCGGGGAAGAAGACAACCAACTGGTTCTTAGCAATGATCCCCGGCTCAGCGACACGACTTCCTTGTCTATCAGCGGCAGTCCCAAATACCTGACCGTTTCCGGGGAAACAATCACTCTCAAAAAGATAACTCTGGGCACGGACACCACCGGATCTCTAGCTCTCACTCAGGGCGGAACGGGACTGGCTTCCTATACTGCCGGAGATATGCTTTACTATTCCTCCGGCGGAGCTCTCTCCAAAATTACCATCGGAACAAACGGGCAAGTGCTGACCATTCAAAACGGAGTGCCTATTTGGCTGGACTCCGCCGCTTCCCAGGCGGAAACCGACCCGATCTTCCTGGCTTGGGACAAATCTACCGGTATCTCCATCACCGAATCGCAAATCAGCGATTTGGGCACATACTTAACAGGAGAAACTGATCCGGTGTTTTCCGCCAGCTCAGCTTTTGGAATTACCGGAACAAATATTACTAATTGGGGTACCGCCTACGGTTGGGGCAATCACAGCGGACTCTATGATTCCACCGGCACAGCCTCCGGACTTATTTCCACCCACCAGTCTACCTACAACCACAGTCTTATCGCCACCGCTTTGCAAAGTGAAACCGACCCGGTCTTCCTAGCTTGGGACAAATCCACCGGTATCTCCATCACTGAATCGCAAATCAGTGACTTGCAATCCTATCTCACCGCCGAAACTGATCCGGTCTTCGGCGCCAGCAGCGCGGCCGGGATTACCGGCACCAATGTTTCCAACTGGAACACCGCTTACTCCTGGAACAACCACGCCGGACTCTATGACACCACCGGCACGGCAGGGACAGCTGTCTCCACTCACGAGTCTTCCTACAATCATCTCAATTACAACACCGCCTACTCCTGGGGGAATCACGCGACTGCCGGATATCTGACAACGTACACAGAAACCGACCCCATCTTTTCTCTTTGGGACAAATCCACCGGCATCTCCATTACTGAAAGCCAGATCAGTGATTTCGGCACATACTTAACGGCCGAAACCGATCCGATCTGGACCACCGACAAAACCAGCTATTCCACGAAAGCCGTAGCCGACACGCTTTATCTGGGTCTGGGCGCCAAAGCGGCGGACTCGGATACTCTGGACGGGCATGATACCGGATATTTCCAAACCGCTCTGGGTTTTACTCCGTACAATTCCACCAATCCGGCCGGATATATTTCTTCTTATTTGGAAACCGATCCGGTCTTTGGAGCCAGCAGCGCGGCCGGGATTATCGGAACCGACTTGACCAACTGGAATAGCAAAGAAAGCGCCCTTACTTTTTCAACCGGCTTGACTCGGAATGTTAACACGATCACCGTCAACACTTCCCAAAACATCGACACCCTTTCTAATCTAATCGGCAACGGATTTGTCAAAACCTCCGGAGGAACAGGCGCTTTGAGCATTGATACGAACATCTATCTGACCGGCAATCAAGCTATTACGCTCTCCGGAGATATCGCCGGCAATGGAACAACTTCTATCCTGACAACCCTGCCCAATATCAATTCCGATATCGGCGCTTTCAACAATTTAACCATCAATGCCAAGGGCCAAGTGACTGCCGGCAGTAATGTCAGTTATCTTACTGCCGAGACTGATGCCGCTTTCACTGGCTGGTATAGCAGCGGCTCGCCCAGCCTGACTGATCTTACGCTCACCAATCAATTGATCTCCACTCTGGCTGACGGGACAACGCCGATGCAAATTACTTCCACCACCAAAGTCGCCAATCTCAACGCCGATCTTTTGGACGGTTTTGATTCCTCGGCTTTCGGTGACGCCACGGCGGCCAACCAGACCACCATTCTTTCCCGCATCGGAACCGCGGCGGACGGCGCGGCCATGGACACGACGCTTTTCGCGGGACAGCAAATGATTTCGGACACACTCGGAACAAACGATGCCGACAATACTTTTGACTCCTCCAGCGTGGTCGCGAACGCAGACGGGAGTGTCATTGAAAGGCTGGAACAAATCCAATCCGACTCAAGCTTTAAATGTGGCGAAGACACCATTACTGACGCGGATAGCAATGCTTACGCCACGGTTCAAATCGGAACTCAATGCTGGCAAGCCAGCAATATGCGAACGACTAAATATCCCGGCGGCGCGAGTATCACTCGAGGACCGACCGGCGCTACTTGGGACGGAACCGATCACGCCTATTACGCTTATCCGCCCAATGTCGGCAATACCGCTGAAGAAAATGACGGATTTAAGAATCTGGGCTATGTCTATCAATGGAGCGCGGCTATGAACGGCTCCACTACCGAAGGCACTCAAGGGATTTGTCCGACCGGCTGGCATATTCCGACCGATGCCCAGCAGCACATTTTGGAAGCCTTTCTGGCCGACGGCACTGACGATTGCAGCGAATCGAGAAGCAGTGCCTGGGGGTGCAATTTAGCCGGTACCAGTTTGAAAGCTAACGGAATGAGCAAATTTAGTTGTATTCAAGCGGTGCCACGGTCCTCCGGATCACAGATTCCAAGGCGTACGGGTTTTCGGTGCGCTGTCTCAAGGATTGACTATTTGACAATTTGACTATTATCTGAACCACTGATTATCACTGATTAAAATGATTTCACTGATGGATAAATACATAAATAACAAATATTACAAATCCGACATAACCGGAAAAGTAATCGGTTGCGCGCAAAAAGTTCATCGTTTTTTGGGTAACGGTTTTCAAGAAGTAATTTATCAGCGAGCATTAGAAATAGAATTTAGCAAAGAAGATTTAAAATTTGAAAGAGAAAAAGAAATGGATATTTTCTATGAAGATGCTTTAATCGGCAACAGAAGAGTGGATTTTCTTGTTGATAGGGATATTATGGTTGAACTCAAAGCCATTACAAAGCTTGAAGATGTAAATGTGGCACAGCTGATAAACTATATTGAGGCCTATAAAGTCAGGATTGGATTATTGATCAATTTCGGAGCTAAAAGTTTAGAAGTCAGAAGGTACATCAAATAAGACCACTGATTTCACTGAAGGTGAAATCTATAATTTATAATCACGTGCAATCAGGAAAATCACGTGATAATCAGTGGTTCAGACATATGGCTCTCTATTATCATCTTCCGGTGTATAAAGCCAGTTACGATTTGCTCTTGGCGATATTTTTGTTGACCAAAAATTTTTCCCGAGAATATAAATATACCATCGGAGAAGATCTGAAAAAGACAGCGGCTGAAATGATTTTGAATATCTACCGCGCCAACAGCGCGGCAGCGAAAAAAGAAATCATACAAAAAGCCAGGGAAAATTTGGAAGTAATCCGTCTTTACACAAGACTGCTCAAAGATTTGAAACAAATTAGCGCTGAAAAATTGATTCAAGTGAATGAACTGATTGAATCGGTCTCAAGGCAAACAGCCGGATGGCAAAATTCAAGCAAATAAAGTCATAAAATCATGTTTCGGCCGGAATCATTTGCCGCCATGGCGCAAGTGAGTGAGCCGTTTCCTATCCAATAATACTCTGGCTGGAAAAAAGAGAGGGCCAGAAATAAATTTTTTGCGTTCCGCCCTAGGAACACAAGAAGAAGTGAGTGATTATTCAAACAGCGCTCCCTTGGCAGGCAACCGCAATACCACTGGCGCGTTCAACAATCGCGCGACGAACGCCAACTTCTGGTCGTCGTCTCAGTCAGGCTCCAATGCGTGGAACCGGAACTTGAATTCAAGCAATGCCACGGTCAACCGGAACACAAATTCCAAGGCGAACGGATTTTCGGTGCGCTGTCTCAAGGACAGGGAAATTTATATCGTAGAGACGAGGCACTGCCTCGTCTCTACAGCGGGGAAAAATAAATTTATGGTCGATAATTATTCGCAGCTCAAGCTGGACCTGTTCCGCGCCTATTACGACGCGCGAAAAAATAAACGCAATAAACTGAACTCGTTGGCCTTCGAAATCGATTATGAGAAAAAGTTGCTGGAATTGGCGGACGAAATTTGGAATCGGCGCTATTCACCCGGGCAAAGCGTTTGTTTCATATCTCATAAGCCGGTCAAGAGGGAAATTTTCGCGGCATCGTTTCGCGACCGAGTTGTTCATCATCTGATTTACAGTTATATCAATCCTATTTTCGAAAGGCTCTTCATAAATGATTCCTACAGCTGTCGGCCGGGCAAAGGCACTTCATACGGCATCAAAAGACTTGACCATTTTATCCGCTCTTGCTCGGAAAATTATAAAAAAGACTGTTATATTTTGAAACTGGATATTAGAGGTTATTTTATGTCCATTAACCGCAAAATACTCTATGATAAGATTGAAGAAGTTCTGTGTAAGCACGAGAGAGAGAGAGAGAGAGAGAGAGAGAGAGAGAGAGAGAGAGAGAGAGAGAGAGAGAGAGAGTAAATTCCGCCCTGATTTACTTTTTGACTTGATTGGAAGAATAGTTTTTTATGATCCAACCAAAAATTGCCGGATAAACGGGAAAAGAGAGGATTGGGTCGGATTGCCAAAATCAAAAAGCCTGTTTTTCGCCAAAAAAAATTGCGGACTGCCGATTGGCAATCTGACCTCGCAACTTTTTGGGAATATTTATCTCAATGATTTCGATCATTTCCTCAAATGCAAGCTTGGCTGCAAGCACTATGGACGCTATGTGGATGATATTGTCATAATTCATCAGGACAAGATATTTCTTAAGGCTGTTATTGTTAAAGTGAAAGACTATCTTTTTAGCGAGCTCGGTCTCGATCTGCATCCTAATAAAATTTATTTTCAGCATTATTCCAAAGGGGTGAAATTTCTGGGTGTCGTTTTGAAGCCGTATCGATCGTATATCGCCAATCGGACTAAAGGCAATTTTTATGCTAAAATTCAAGCATGGAACAATCTGCTGGCGGCATCCGGCAATAAGCTGGAAAATGAACAAGTCAAAGAAATCATTGCCTGCGCGAATTCATATCTGGGACTTTTGAAACATTGCAAGACCGCGAAACTGCGGCGCAAAATACTCAATCATTTTTCGGTTTATTTTTGGAATTACGCGCGGATTGAAGGTGGAATTTTGAAAAAAAGACTAGCAAAGGATTTCGAGGAGAAGGCTCTTGACGTATGCTAAAGTATAATTTAGTATATTAGTATAATTTGCTAAACTATGGTTTATATGAATAAGGCTCAAATCATCGAAATTTTGGCATATTGGAATTCGTGGGGAGACGAAAGGGAAACGGGAATAGAAAGAGAGGGATATGTGAAAGAGCTGCTAAGACAAAAGGACATAAAAGAAGTTTCCATAGTTTCCGGAATAAGGCGTTCCGGAAAATCTACAATTTTGCTTCAGGTTTTAAAAAAAGCGATAGCAGCGGGACTTCCCAAAGAGAATACGCTTTATGTCAACTTTGAGGAGCCGGCTTTCGCGCCGCAACTGAAATTGGAATTCCTTTCAGAAATACTGGATGCTTATTTGGAAAAATTCAGTCCCCAGGGAAAGATATTGATAGTTTTGGACGAAGTGCAATATGTCGCCGGATGGGAAAAATTTGTCCGGGGACTGCATGACCGGGGAGAAAAGATAAAATTCTACATTACTGGCTCATCTTCCAAGCTGCTTTCCGCGGAATATGGCGCGGCGCTTACCGGCAGAATTTATACTAACGAAATATTTACTTTAAGTTTTAAAGAATTTTTAGTTTTTAAGAACAAAGAAGAACTGCTTAATTTTACCATCGGGAAGGGAGCGCCGGCGCTGCGAAATCAATTTATGGAATACCTGAAGTACGGCGGGTTCCCGCAGGTTGTTTTAAGCGCGAAAGTTCAGGATAAGTTGCAACTTTTGAAAGATTATTATTCTTCCATCATCGAAAAAGACATCATGCAGAGATATGAAGTGAGAGATATTAAAAAGATAAAAGAATACTATATTAATTTAGTAACAAATATCGCTGCCAATTTTTCCGGCTATCGGGCGGAAAAAACCCTGGCCATTTCTCAGCCGACCGCCAACAAATTTTTCAGTTATGCTGAAGAAGTCTTTCTTATCCAGGGAGTTAACTTGTTTGATTATTCCTATTTAAAGCAAAAAGCCAATCCAGAAAAGGTGTATGTCATTGATCCTGGGATTTATCGGGCGGTGTCTTTCCGGTTTAGTGAAAATCTGGGCAGGATTTTTGAGAATTTAGTTTTTTTGGAATATCGTCGAAAAGTCGAAGATATTTTTTATTGGAAAGGTAAAAATGAAGTTGATTTTCTGCTTCGCGAAGGGAATAAGATTAGGCGGGCGGTAAATGTTTGTTGGGAGTTGAACGATGATAACAGGGAACGGGAAATTGCCGGATTGCTGGAAGCGATGGAAAAATTTAAGCTTAAGCGGGCCGAGATTATCACAATGAGTTATTCGGAAGAAATCAAGGTGAAAGGCGGAAAAATCATAATAAAGAACTATTTGGAAGAATTTTTGGGAAAATAAATGCGTCCTAAATTCATGCAAATTATATATGCTGCAAATATATGTTTGATTAATTATCAAACTATTATCCAACTTGACTTATATTTTGGTTGGCAAGAAGAAATTGATATAATCACTCAAAAAAATATGCCAGCAAAAAAACATCATTGATTTCCGACATCCGCTATTAGGGCAAGGGTTAGCAGGAGGTGCCGGAAAGTTAAAGTTTGACAAGTATAAAATAATCAGATAATATTATACTTATTAAGTATAAAATAATCAGATAATTTTGATAAAATGCTTTATAAAAGGGATATACTGGAAAAAATTAAAAAGGTTATCTTTAGGGATGAGTTTATCATTCTCAGCGGCGCCAGGCAAACCGGAAAAACTTCGGTCCTGTTAATGTTGAAAGATTTTTTGGAAGAAAAAGGAGCCGACTGCTACTATTTCAACCTGGAAAATCCTCAATATCTGGCACTGTTCAATGAACATCCTTTTGGGGTGCTTGAGCTGATTAAGGAAAAAAAAGTCAAACAATATATTTTTATCGACGAGATTCAATATCTGGATGATCCTAGCCGTTTTTTGAAATTACTTTATGATGAAAAGAGAGAGAAAATTAAGGTAATTTGCAGCGGTTCCTCTTCTTTCTATATTGATAAAAAGTTTCGTGATAGCCTGGCTGGGAGAAAATTTCTTTTTGAACTCTTTCCTCTTGGCTTTGAAGAATTTCTTGTTTTCAAAAAAGAAGAGGAATTGTTGCAAAAGAAGAAAAAGAAGCTGACTGTCTATTATCAAGAAAAGCTAGCCAATCTGTGGCAGGAATATGTTACTTACGGAGGCTATCCGAAAGTTGTTCTGGCGCAAAACGAAGAAATGCGCCGTATGGAATTGGAAGAGATCGGGCTATCCTACATAAAAAAAGACATTGTTGACGCCGGAATCCGGAACCAGGAGAAATATTTTGCTTTGCTGCGAATGCTGGCTGAGCAAACCGGCCAGTTGGTTAATACGCAAGAATTGGCCGGTGCTTTGGGGGTGGCGCACAAGACTGTCGAAGAGTATCTGTATGTTATAAAAAAATCATATCAAGCGGCGTTTATCAGGCCTTTTGCCAAAAATTTTCGAAAAGAATTAGTGAAAATGCCGAAAGTGTATTTCTATGATATGGGATTGCGTAATTTCTTTTTGGGAAATTTTGATCCTATTCATCTTCGACTGGATAAGGGGGCAATGGCTGAAAATGTCTTTTTTCGGGAGCTTTTGAAGGAAAAAAAGGAGGTTGATAAAATAAAATTTTGGCGCACGCAAGATGGACAGGAAGTGGATTTTGTTTCTCAAAAGGAGGCTTGGGAAATAAAATACAACGATAAGAAGAAACGCGCTAGCCGCTATGGCCGATTTGGCGAGCTTTATCCGGAGATCAAACTGGCGGTTGTTTCCTTTGATGACATTTTGGAAAAGTTTTATAAAATTTAAAAAAAATCTCATTTAGAGAACTCAAAAAAATATGCTAGCAAAAAAAACATCATTGATTTCCGACATCCGCCTGGATCAAGAGCGGGTGGTCGACCTCGTTCCGACAAGGGCCAAATCAGACCCCCAGAAATATTTTTCCAAACGAATCGCCATCTTGTTAGTTCTGGTTGCTGTTATATTTGCTTGTTCTCCCTATACCATCTCCCGTCTGGTTACCAATGCTGAAGACCCCGCAATCCTTTTGGATAATCCGGAATATCAAAAAGATGAAGAGGAACTTCAAGCGTTATCTCAGCAAGAAGAGCAAATCACCCAGGAGCTGGCAGTTATAGAGGTGGAATTGGCTAAAAAAGAAAAAGCGGTTTTATCCGCTGATTCAATGGAATCCTTGGAATCGGAATCTTCCGCTCCGGCTTTTGATCCGGCTATCGCCCCTACGACAGTAAAATTGCAAGTCAGTTTGGAAAATGGAGGAGCGCCGGATTTCTCCGTTCGCGCCTATTTCGTAGCGGTGGGAGGAAAGAAGTTTGAAGCCGAAATGGGCCCAGATGGCCGAATTTCGGCCGAGCTCAATATGGGCCGCTATAACATCGAATTGGAAACGGGAGATGAAAGTTACCGCGTCAAAGGAGACGCCCCGGCTTTTGTCATTCCCTCCAATGAAGAACGGGATCTGGGAATAGTTTATCTGACGAACAAATAACAATCGCGAATGAGAAATGATTTTTCCAAAAATCAGGTTGTCGATTTGAGAAGGCCGCTTGGCAAAATACCCGATGAAAGCAAGGTGGCGTTTTTAAAGGAATATTTTCGGCGTTTTAGGTTCAGTTTGAAATTTTGGTTGGTCTTGATTTGCGCTCTCATTTTTATTTCCACGCTTTTTCTTTTTCTCAAAGGATATTTCCCTTTTAGTATCCAGAGATCGAATCAAAATATATACCAACTGCCCCAAAAAGCAATTCCGCGTGGGCTCAATTTGGTGTTTTATGCCGACGGATACGAGTCTTGGGACGAGTTTAATTCCGATGTTGATTCTTTGACGCGCAATATCAAAAAGGTCGAACCTTGGAAAGCGTATGAACGATTTAATATTTATCGGATCAATCCGGGGAAAGAAGCGGATTTTTGCCGGGTGAAAACGGAAAATGAAAGAAAACCGGTTTTGCGCTGCGAGGAGAAAATCAACCGATATTTTGAACAACTGGAACTTTCTCGGGCCAAATTCATTGTTCTTTCCCGAAAAGATTTCCAATCCTGGGCGAATGTTTCCCGTCTGCAGGATTCCGGCGTTTTTTTCAGTCTTCCTCAAAAGCTGGAACCAGCCACGGAAGTTCCCCACAGCTACTTGATGTTGCATCTTTTGGGTCACGCTTTCGGGCTCAAAGACGAAGAAAAATTCGTCATTGCCAAAGCGGAAGGGGAGCCGCACGAACCCAATGGGCCAAATTGCGCGCCAGACAAGGAAACAGCCGAAAAATGGTGGGGAGATTTGGCCGAGAGCCGCTCGGACAGAGTCGGCTATTTCAAGACTTGCGCCGGCTCGGAAGATTACGTAAGACCGACCGAATCATCACTTATGAACCTGGCCGATCTGGAAAAATTCATCCCCGACTACGGTCCGGTTTCCGAGAGATATCTTCGAAAAATTCTGGACTATTGTTTTTCGGAAAGCAAAACCGGATATGAATCGGACTCGGATTTTTTTAAACAATATCCGGAGCTTAAGAAATGCTTGGAGTGAAATTGCTCCTTGCGGCAGTTGTGGTATAATCAACAGATAAAAAATAGATAATAAATTCCGCCTTGTTAAGTAATTTTTCCTGCGGAAAAATAATTTTGTCTGCTAGCGGGCAAAATTTACTAAACAGGGTAAAATCCTATGTCGAAAATTAAAAAAGTTTACGCGAGGGAAATTTTAGATTCACGTGGAAATCCGACGGTGGAAGTGGAAATTGAATTGGAATCGGGAATAAAAACAACGGCAGCGGTGCCAAGCGGCGCTTCGACAGGAAAGCATGAGGCGTTGGAATTGCGGGATAAAGATTCCAATCGTTACAACGGCTTGGGAGTTTTGCAAGCGGTGGAGAATGTCAATGAGAAAATCTCGAAAGCTATTCAGGGTATGGAAGTTTCCGAGCAACGGACGATTGACGGAAAAATGATAGAACTTGACGGCACGGAGAACAAATCCAATCTGGGAGCTAATGCTATTTTGGGAGTGTCTTTGGCGGCGGCTCGCGCGGCGGCTATTGAAAAAAATATGCCTCTGTATGAGTACATCGCGAAAAGTTTTAAGCTACGAGCCGCGAGTTTCAAGCTTCCCATCCCCATGTTCAATATTATCAACGGCGGACAGCACAGCGACTCGGGGCTTTCCATCCAGGAATATAAAATTGTTCCGGCGGGGATCAAATCATTCAAAGAACAACTGCGCGCCGGGTCTGAAGTTTTCCATAAACTGGCGGAAATCCTGAAAGAAAACGGTTACAGCGTGTCGGTGGGGGACGAGGGCGGGTTCGCCCCGAAACTGGAAAGCAACGCCCAAGCCTTGGAGTTGATAAACCTGGCTATTGAAAAGGCTGGGTATAAAAAAGGAAAAAAAGTCAGCATCGGCATCGACGCGGCGGCGAATTCTTTTTTTGACGAAAGCGAAGGCAAATATATTTTCAAGCCGGAAAACGCGAATCTGACCCGCGAAACGCTGGTGAATATTTACGGCGAGTGGGTGGAAAAATATAACGTCATTTCGGTGGAAGACGGGTTGGCGGAAGAGGACTGGGAAGGTTGGAGCGCGATGAACGAAAAATTGGGAGAACGAATTATGCTCATTGGCGACGATCTTTTAGTGACAAACGTCAAGAGGCTAAAAATAGCGATTGAAAAGAAGGCGTGTAATTCGGTGCTCATCAAAGTCAATCAAATAGGGACGCTTTCAGAAACGGTCGATTGCATAAAGCTGGCCAAGAAGAATAAGATGAAAACGGTTATCTCGCATCGCAGCGGGGAAACCACTGACGATTTCATTTCCGACTTGGCGGTTGGAACCGGCGCGGACTATATGAAATCCGGGTCATTGTCGCGAGGAGAAAGAATTTGCAAATACAATCGGTTGTTGAGGATAGAAGAAAGTCTGAACCACTGATTAGCACTGATTTTCACGTGAGAACACATGAGTGGTTTTACCCCCTCTCCCGTAATCGGGAGAGGGCTGGGGAGAGGGCACATTCGCAATCGTTGCTTAGAGCCCTCTCTGTCGCGAGTACGCGACATCTCTCCCGAGTACGGGCGAGAAGGATAAGAGTGCGTTTATGTACTAATCAGTGGTTCTGACAATTATGTCTAAACAAAAACCTCTCACCCTCCTAGTTATCCTTGACGGTTTTGGCGTCGCGCCGCCGTCGCGGGGAAATGCTATTACTTTAGCCAAAACTCCGGCGTTTGACCGGCTGTTTGATTTGTATCCATCGGGCGTTTTGGGAGCGACTGGAATTGATGTAGGATTGCCGGACAATAAGATGAGCGGGTCGGAGTCAGGGCATATGAATATAGGGGCGGGCAGGATTGTCAAACAGGATTCTTTCTATATTACCGAAAGCATAAAAGACGGGAGTTTTTTTATGAACCCCGCTTTGGTTGGGGCGGTAAAACACGTGAAAGAGTGTCGGAGCAAATTCCACGTGATGGGACTGATGGGAAACGCGGACAGTCCGCATAGCGACCCGGAACATTTCCGAGCCATTCTCAAATTGACAAAAAAAAACGGAATCGAGGAAGTTTATTGCCATCTTTTTACCGATGGAAGGGATTCTTACCCTCAATCAGCGCTGGAACATCTTGAAAATTTTAAAAGAATAATGCGGGAGGAGGGTATTGGAAAAATTGCCACAATTTCCGGAAGGTTCTACGCCATGGATCGGGCGAAAAATTGGAAACGGCTGACCAAGGCCTATGACACCATGGTTTTTTCCCGCGGGGAAAGCGCGCCAAATGCCGAAGAAGCAATCAAGGTGGCTTACGAAAAAAACCTGACGGATGAATATATTTTGCCGACTTTCATCGTGGAAAACGGAAAACCGGTGGTTAAAATTTCAGGAAACGACGCAGTGGTTTTTTATAATCTGCGTTCCGACCGGGCGCGCCAATTTACCAAACTTTTTGTGGCGCTTAACAAAGAGCGGATAATAAAAGACGATATGCCGACTCTCGACAAATTGGAAAATCTGTATTTCATGGCGATGACGGATTTTGGTCCGGACTTGGATATCCACACGGCGTACAAAGGAATAACATTAGAGGCGACTTTACCGATGGTCTTGGGAAATCTCAAACAGTTCTATGTCGCCGAGTCGGAGAAATTCGCCCACGTAACATATTTTTTGAATGGCGGTTACGCCGATCCGGTGGATGGCGAAGATCGGATGGAAATAAAATCCCAGGCAGTTGAAAATTACGCCCAAGTTCCCGAGATGTCGGCCGGACTCATAACCCAAGAAATTTCCCGGCGGTTGAGCGGCGGAGCTTATGACTTTATAGCCGCGAATTTTGCCAATGCCGATATGGTGGGGCATACCGGCGATCTCAAGGCGACTGTCAAGGCGGTGGAATGTTTGGACGAGCAGATAAAAAGCTTGGCGAAAATAGTTTTGAAGATGGAAGGGAATTTGATAATAACGGCGGATCATGGCAACGCGGACGCGATGGTGGATCCGTCGTCTAGCCAGCCCAACACGTTTCATACCAAAAATCCGGTACCGTTTCTTTTGGCAAGCGACAAGTTCAAAAACAAAAAAATCGCGAGCGGCGGAGTGCTGGGAAACATCGCGCCGACGATTCTGGAAATGATGGAAATTGAAAAGCCCAAGGTCATGAACAAAAATTCGCTGATAAAATAGGAACTTACGTGTTTGCGGACATCCGATGTCCTTTGGTCGCTGAGGCAGTTGGACATCGGATGTCCAAAGCGGCAAACGCGTAAGTTCTAAAAATAATTTTTTAAAACATAAAAATTACATGAGCAAAATCATTTGCGTCGGGTCGGCTTGCAAAGATATATTTATGCCGACAAACGAGGGAGAAGTAATTGAAACCCCGGAAGACTTAACCAGTCAAAGGAAGATATCTTTTGAGTTGGGAGCAAAGTATGCCATCAAGGAACGCTTTGAAACGCTTGGCGGTTGCGCGGCCAACGTGGCTTCCGGAATGGCTAAATTGGGAGTAGATTCAGAGTGTGTCGCTCAGGTGGGAAATGACGTGAACGGGATTTGGATCAGGGAAGAGCTTCGCAAAAGCGGCGCGGGACTGGAAATGATGCAAATAAAAGAAGGAGACAAAAGCGATTTGTCGGCAATCATCGTGGATGAGGCGAGCGCTGACCGGACAATTTTTTCCAATAAATGTTCTTCGGGAAAACTGGAGTACGACAAAGAGAAAATGAAAGAAGCGGATTGGATTTTTATCGGCGACATCCATGGGGAATGGGAGGAAAATTTGGAGGAAATAATCCAGTTAGCCAAAGATGACGGCAAGCGCGTCGCTTTTAATCCCCGCGAAAAAAATATCCACGAAAACGCGGCGGAGATAATCCAAGCGATAACCTTCGCGGAAATCGTATTTGTCAATAAAGACGAAGCGATCGAGATAGTGAAAGCTATGGGAGAAAATTTTTCCGACGCCGATCTCAACAACGAAGAATTTTTGGTCAAAGAACTCAAAAGCCTTGAGCCGAAAGTAGTGGCGCTTACCAACGGGAAGAACGGCGCCTGGGTTTTGGAAGAGGGCGGCAAGATGCTGTTTGCCAAAGGAATAAGCGTTTCGGCGGTTGATTCTACCGGTGCCGGCGACTCTTTTCTTTCCGGATTTTTGGCGGCTTACATCAAGGAAAAGGATTTGACTGAGTGTTTGAAATGGGGAATCGCCCTTTCCGCCAGCGTCGTCCAGCATTACGGCGGAATCGAGGGCTTGCTCTCCGAGGACGAACTCCTCAAAAAAACGGAAGAAGTAGAAGTCAAGGAAATAATGGCAGAGCAATAATTTTGTTATGCAACAGAGGTGTATGAATTTAGAAAAACTTTTTAATCCAAAATCCATCGCGATTGTCGGTGCGTCAGAAGAAGATGGAAAGGTGGGGAATGTAATCACGAAAAATTTATTGAACCTGGGTTACGCGGGCGAGGTGTTTTTGGTGAATCCGAAGCGCGAGGAAATTTTAGGGGAAAAGTGCTATAAAAGCATTGTCGAAATTGAGAAAGATGTTGATTTGGCGATCGTGGCTATTCCCGCCAAGTTGGTTAATGGCGTGGTTTTGGAAAGCGCCCAAAAGGTTAAGAATTTCGTGATAATCTCGGCGGGGTTCGCGGAAACATCGGAGGAAGGCAAAAAACGCGAAGAAGAATTGGCGCGAATCGCGGAGGAGAATGATTTGAACATCCTCGGTCCCAATTGCTTGGGGTTTATTATTCCGAAGCTGAAATTGAACGCGTCTTTTGCTAGCGGAATGCCGGAAGCGGGAAAAATTTCTTTTGTGAGCCAGTCAGGGGCGCTGGCGGTGGCTTTTATGGATAAGGCCGCCAAAGAAGGAATGAAATTTTCCAATTTGGTTTCAGTTGGCAACAAGATGCGAATAGCGGAAGCGGAAGTTTTGAAATATTTGGAAAAAGACCCGGATACGCGCATCATCGGAATGTATCTGGAAGGGATAAAAAGCGGAAGCAATTTTTTGGAAACGGCTTCGCGGGTGGCGCGCGAGAAACCGATCATAGTTTTGAAAGCCGGAAAAACGGAAAAGGCTCAAAAAGCCATCAGTTCACACACTGGGGCATTGGCGGGGTCCGACGAGATAATTTCGGCGGTTTTGGAAAAAGCCGGAGTTTTGCGTGCGGAAAATTTGGAAGATTTTTTTAATATGTTGAATCTTGCGGATAATTTAAGAGAAATGACCGGGGAAAACGTGGCGGTGGTGACTAATGCCGGCGGACCGGGAGTTCTCACGACTGACGCTTTTTTCGAAAAGGAAATAAAGCTGGCGGAATTGGGAAGGGAAACTAAAAGAAAACTGGAGGAATTTTTGCCGGAAGAATCTTCATTGGAAAATCCGGTTGATATGCTGGGAGACGCGCGCGAAGATCGGTATGAAAAAACTTTGGAAATAATCGGGGAAGATGAAAACATCCATTCGATTATTTGCGTTTTGACGCCGCAAGACCAGACTCCGGTGGACAAAATTGCCGAAAAAATAATCGAATTTTCCGCCAAAGGCGGATCCGCCTGTGGCGGAAAAAATAAAACCGCTAAAAATGTTATGACGGTTTTCATCGGAGGACAAAGAGTGGAGGAAGCGGTGAAGAAAATGCGATCAAGCGGGATATATAATTTTTCCTATCCCGAACAAGCGGTGCGTACGCTGGACAATCTTTATCGCTGGGAAATGTTTAAGAAAAGAAAAGATAAAATTGGAGAAAATCTGGTCAATCCGAAAAGAAAAGAAAAGGCGGAAAAAATCATAAACACCGCCAAGGCGGAAGGACGGACGGCGCTATATTTTTCCGAGTCCCGAGATCTAGTTGAGATGTACGGAATAAATGCGGCGGAGTTCGTGGAAATTTTTTCGGAAGCTAGAGAGAATCCAAGAGCTAAGCTCTTGGAAAATTCCAAGAGCTTAGCTCTTGGATTTCCGGCGGTTCTCAAAGTGGACAGCGATCGGGTTTTGCACAAGACTGACAAAAAGGGGATAGTGTTGAATATTAAGAGCAAAAAAGACTTGGAAAAAGCCGTGGCGGAAATGCGACTCGGTTTTCCCGGAAGCCGCCTGGTCGTCCAGCCGATGGCGGAAATCCAGACGGAATTGATTTTGGGTGTCAAAAACGATCCGATGTTCGGTTCGATTTTGGTGTACGGCTTGGGGGGAATTTATACGGAGGTTTTCAAGATGGTGGAATTTTTAGTTCCGCCGGTAAGTCTCGCTCAAGCGGAAGAGTCGCTTTTGAAAGGAAAGTTGAAATTTCTATTCCGGGAAACCCGCGGCCAAAAAGCGTACAATTTGGAAGAAATCGCCAAAATATTGGTGGCCTTAGGATTTTTGGCCGGAGAAAACCCGCAAATTCGCGAGTTTGATATAAATCCCTTGCTTGTCTATAATAACGGCAAGCCGGTCGTGGCGGTGGATGTCAAGGTTTTGATATGAGGTTAGGTGAAATTAAAAAGTTACTTTTTATTTTTAAAAATTCTCCTATGATAAAGCAATTAAATCGTGTAAACGAATTTCACAAAAAATTTCATGTTCCAACATTAGATAAGCCATTATTAATACCAAGCGACAGGTCTAATTTAAGACATAGCCTGATGGAAGAAGAAGTTAAAGAGTACAAGGAGGGTGTTCAAAATAATGACCTGGAAAATATTGCCAAAGAAATATGTGATATTTTATACGCTGTGTATGGAACTGTTTTAGAGCACGGCTTACAAGACGTAATTGAAGACATATTTGAAGAGGTGCATAAGTCTCATATGAGCAAAGACTATCATCGGTATAAAATGGTTAAAGGAGAAGAATATTTTAAACCAAATATCGGAAAATTTATCAAAAATGATTAGACTTAAGCGGTATTAAAGTGGGGCAGTCGCCTCTTTTTAAATTTTATGGCGATTTGGAAAATAAAGGAACAAAAAGAAAAGCTTAGTTTGGAATTGGAGAAGAAATATCATCCGCTGGTTTTGCGGCTTTTGGCGCAAAGGGGTTTGGCGTCGGCGGAAGACGCGGAAGGTTTTTTTGGTTCCGGCTATGGCGATTTGCAAGACCCGCTGGAGATAGCCGGCATGGAAAAAGCGGTGGAGAGGATAAGCGCGGCGCGGGATAAGAAAGAAAAGATTGCGATCTTTGGCGATTATGACGCGGACGGCGTGACGGCCTCGGCGATTCTTTTTGAAGTCCTGACGGAATTGGGAATAGCGGATGTTATCTCATATATTCCCGACAGGCAATTGGAAGGTTACGGAATGAACGAAGATGCGGTGGAATATTTGCGAAAAGAAAATGTCAAACTGATTATCACGGTGGATTGCGGAATAACCAATCTCAAGGAAGTTGAAAAGGCCAATGGTTTTGGGATAGACGTCATTATTACCGACCACCATCACATTCCCCAAAACATTCCCGAGGCGGCGGCGGTGATCAATCCCAACTTGGAAAGTTCCAAATTCAAATGCAAAAACTTGGCCGGAGTGGGAGTAGCTTTCACGCTGGCGCGGGCATTGTGCCAAAAAATAAATCCGGAAAAGTCGGAACAGCTCAAATGGCTTTTGGACTTGGTAGCGATTGGGACGGTGGCGGATTGCGTGCCGCTCCTCGGAGAAAACAGGATCTTGGTGAAATATGGCCTGGTTGTTCTTTCCAAAACTAAAAGAGCCGGGTTGAGAGAAATGTTTCAAGTGGGACGGATTGAAATTTCCGAGGATAATATTCCGGACGCGCGGAAAGTGGCTTTCCAAATCGCCCCCCGCATCAACGCGTCAGGTCGGATGGATCACGCCAGCCACGCTTATAACATGATCGTTGAAAAGGATAAGGTGAAAGCGCGGGAATTGGCATTGGAAGTGGAAAGCAAAAACCAAGAGCGGCAAAAAGTCACGGCGGAAATTGTGCGGGAAGCGCAAATTCTGGCTAACAATTCCTTCCGCGAAAAGAAACTGATTTTCGCGGCCAGTCCGCATTGGCCGGTGGGAGTGCTCGGGTTGGTAGCCGGAAAAATAGCCGACGAATTCAGAAAACCGACTATTATTCTTCAGGAGCAGGAAAAGGAAAATATTTTTGTCGGATCTTTGCGAAGCATCCCGGAGGTGGATATTATGGAAATTTTGAACGAATGCTCGGATCTTTTGGCTAAATTTGGCGGGCACTCCCAAGCGGCCGGCGTGACGGTGGCGCGGGAAAATATGGAAAAGTTCTACGCGCTTTTTTCCGCGAGCGTGGCGCGCGAAATGGAAGGAGTGGACGTGACGCCTTCTATCAACATTGACGCTGAAATTTCCGCCGGAGATATCAATTGGGAATTGGTCAATGATCTGAAAAAAATGGAGCCGTTTGGAATGGGCAATGGGGAGCCGGTTTTTTCGGCGAAAAATATGATCGTGGCGGAATCGCGGGTAGTGGGCAACGGCAGCAAGCATTTGAAATTGTCTTTGCGCTCGGAAGGAAGTCCCAAGATTTTCAAATCCATCGGTTTTTCCATGGGCGAGAAGTTTCCCGATCTCGCGTCCGGTGATATAATTGACATAGTTTTCAACTTGCAAGAAGACGAGTGGAATGGGAATAAGAAGATACAGTTAAAACTGATTGATATGAAGATGGCTAAGTGAAAGTCGCAAAAAATTGGAGCATTGTTAGATTTTTGTTATAAAATTTTCAATTCACAATTTTCAATTTTTCCGCCAAAGGCGGATCAGCCTTTGGCTGACAAACAATTTTCAATGACTAAATTTTCAATTAAAAAGAGTCTGGAAATTATATTATTATGGATAAAATAGTCATGTTTACTGATGGTGGGGCGCGGAATAATCCGGGACCGGCGGCGGTGGGGGTTTGGATCGAGACTTTGGATAAGAAATATGGCGAATATATCGGCGAAGCGACTAACAATGTCGCCGAATACGCCGCGTTGATATACGGTCTCAAAAAACTGAAAGCTTTGTTGGGAAAAAACAAGACGCGGCAATATGAAATCGAGTGCTATCTAGACTCCGAGCTGGTAGTGAAACAACTCAATCACGAGTACAAACTTAAAGAAGAATACATCCAAAAAAACTTTATTGAAATTTGGAATTTGATGCTGGACTTCGGCGGCGTAAAGTTTTATCATATACCTAGAGAAAAGAATACGATCGCGGACGGGCTTGTGAATGAAGCGCTGGATGAGAGGGAGAAACAGGGGCAACTTTTATGAAAGTTTAAGCACCAAATCCAAAATCTCAAATTCCAAATAAATTACAATTACCAAAATAAAAAATCCAAAACCGTTTTGGATTTAGAAAATTGTAATTTTGGATTTATTTGTGATTTGTGATTTTGAATTTGTAATTTACGGACTATGTTTAAATACAAAAAAACAATATTTTTTCTTGTCATAGCCGCCTTAGCTGTTGGCGGTTTCTATTACAAATCTTCCCAAAAGCCGAAAGTGGAATATACGGCGCAGGAGGCGGTCAGGGGGACATTGTCTCAAACAGTTTCGGTTACGGGGATAACGGCTTCCCAACAAGAAGTTGAGCTTTCTTTTAAGACCAGTGGGATCATTCAAGAACTGTATGTTGATGTCGGAGATAGAGTGAAGAAAGGTCAAAAAGTGGCGGTTATCGACAAGGGAACTTTATACGCCCAGCTAAGGCAAACGCAATCTGAAGTGACAGCGCAAAAGCAAACATTGGCCAATATGAAGCGTAATGGCAATGCTTTCAAAGTAGAGCAGGAAAACGCCCAGCGCGCGGCAGTCCGGAAAGCGGAAGGAGTGGTGGCGCAGGTTTACGCCCAGTTCGCGGATACGGTTTTGTATTCTCCGATGGACGGAATAATCATTCGGAGAAACGGAGAAGTGGGAGAAACTATCACAGCCAATTCAGCGGCTTCCAATACGCCGGTGGTGACGGTGGCGCAGGAAGGGGATTTGGAAGTGAAAGCGGATGTTCCGGAGTCCGACATCGTGAAAATCGCGCTCGACCAAAAAGCGGACATAACTTTGGACGCCTTTTCATCGCAGGATGTTTTTGAGGGTGAAGTGATCGATATCGAACCGGCTTCAACCATTATCCAGGATGTTGTTTATTACAAAGTGAAATTAAAAATTTCAAATTACGATTCCCGGATCAAAAACGGTATGAGCGCCGACTTGGATATCAAGACTGATTCCAAAGACAACGTCGTTTATGTCCCGGAGCGTTCCGTTAAGGAGGAAGGCGGCAAAAAATACGTCGAAATCTTGAAAGACGAAAAAAACAGCGTGATAGAAAAAGTTTTCGTGACCACTGGCCTTCGGGGCAACGAAGGAATGATCGAGATCGCGTCGGGACTGAGCGGAGGGGAGAAGGTGGTGACGCTGACGAAAGAAATCTGAACCACTGACCTGCCTGCCGGCAGGCAGGTTCTCACTGATTAAAATGATCGCACTGATTTTTTCATGTCATCCCAAGCGTAATAAGGAAAAACTATTTTCTTTCTAGCACCCTCTTCAATAATCAGAAAAAACTATTTTCTTTCTAGCCCCCTCTCCCGTAACCGGGAGAGGGCTGGGGAGAGGGCGTATTCGCAAAATGTACGCAAA
>Ga0208977_1000752_pt1 | contig 20499 bp, 17 predicted proteins | sample RifOxyA2_FD_184030 | JGI IMG/M metagenome (GOLD analysis project Ga0208977, IMG submission 184030) | Groundwater microbial communities from Rifle, Colorado - Rifle Oxygen_injection A2 (SPAdes) | ecosystem: Environmental > Aquatic > Deep subsurface > Groundwater | place: Rifle, Colorado, United...
GTCTTCATTTGTTTCCTTCTCCTTGACTGCAATGCTACATGCTTCTATACGTTGAATAAATGACCAAGCTGTCTTTAAGAATGCTCTAGCTTTTTCTGTTTGCCCCAACTCCTTTTGTAGACCTAATTCAATTTTTTTAATAAGAGAATATTGTGTCATATTTTGGTCGATATCAATTTCGATAACCAAAAACTTGAATTGGTGCCCTTCGAGTTTTATCATTCCTGTAGCTAAATATTTGAAATAATTAAGGAGAGAGGTTTTGCCAATTCCACGCTCTCCAGTTATTAGTGAGTTTATTGGATGACCCGCTTTAGTCTGAAATAAAGAAGTCTCGAGTTTATTTATTTGGCGCAGCCTTCCTGCAAACATTCCTGGATTAACTGGAGAATTAGGTTTGAATGGATTAATTTTTATTGCAGACATTGTGTTAATTCCTCCTAAACTTGGATATAAGTATTCTTAACGCGTGTGCGGCTTTTTTTACAAATGCGAATATGCGTTTGTGTGACCGATAAATCAATCTCCCCTCTTGAACTCAAGAGGGGAAGCGGCTTTATTTTCATACTCATTGGCGCTTGCTGAAAGTTGGTACGGAGAATTGATTCAATTTACGTAATTTTTTTCCCGCAACATGCTACCCGCTGGTTTTTTTGCTTCCTCTCCGTTCAATTTTATTCATATCAATCAAAGCTTTTATTTGCCGGTCTATAGGCTTAAGTGGCCTTCCTGGCAAGACGATATTCAAATATTTTGCTTTTATACCCGGATTGCTCCTTATCAACTGCAAAAGTGTTTTTAATCCCTCATATTTTTCTTCGCTGTACTTAGTCCGGTGCGCTCTCCGAGCGCACCGGACGTTCGACGGCAATTGCGTGCGGCACATTCGGGGAACGTGCCCTACAACGATATGTAATCACGGTGAATAAGTGCGTTGCCAGTCATTTTCCATCTTATCATTATAGTGTAAGATGTTTAACCTTTTCCAGTATATGCCTGCTTTCTTCGTCGAGTTTGTGCATTTCTGCTAATATTTCCTTCGGGGCGCGCAGGATGGGTTCGTCTTTTTTGTGCGGGTTTTTTGCTGAGAGGTCGCAGGTTTCGGGGTTTATGTCGGTTATGTTCAGTGTCCAGGAATTTTCGGAGTCGGACCTGGTTTTTTGCAGTTTCAGAAAATCGGAGAGGTCGGATTCGTTCAGGGGGTTGGTTTTTCCCAGGTTTCTTGACAGGTTTAGCTGGTAATACCAGATCTTGCGGGTCTCGGAGCCTTTTTCGAAGAAGAGTACTATGGTTTTTACGCCGGCGCCGGTGAAGGTGCCGCCGGGGAGATCGAGAATTGTGTGCAGGTTGCATGTTTTCAGCAGAAGCTTGCGCAGGCTGACGGAAGCGTTATCGGTGTTTGAAAGGAATGTGTTTTTAATCACCACGCCTGCTTTGCCGCCGGCTTTCAGTATCTTTATGAAATGTTGCAGGAACAGGAAGGCGGTTTCTCCGGTTTTAATCGGGAAGTTTTGCTGAACCTCGGCACGTTCCTTGCCTCCGAAGGGCGGGTTGGCAAGGACTGTGTCGTAGCGGTCTTTTTCCTGTATGTCGGCCAGGTTTTCGGCAAGAGTGTTGGTATGGACGATATTGGGCGCCTCAACCCCGTGTAAAATCATGTTCATCGTGCCGATGATGTAGGCCAAAGACTTTTTTTCTTTGCCGTAAAAGGTGTTCTTTTGAAGGGTTTGAATATCTCTTGTGCTTAGTTTTCCGCTTCCTTTGAGGTATTCGAAGGCCTCGCACAGGAAGCCCGCCGATCCTGCCGCGCCGTCGTAAATCCTGTCGCCGATTTGCGGCGCAACTACTTTGACTATGGTTTTAATAAGCGGGCGCGGCGTGTAATATTCGCCGCCGTTTCTGCCCGCATTGCCCATGTTTTTTATCTTGTCTTCGTAGAGGTGGGACATCTCGTGCTTTTCGGTATGCGAACGGAAACGGAGCTGGTCTATGAGATTTATGACTTCGCGGAGGTTGTAACCGCTTTGCAGCCGGTTTTTAAGCTCGCTGAATATCTCGCCGATTTTATACTCTATGGTGTCGGCGCTTTCGGCGCTTGTTTTGAACTTTTTAAGGTAGGGAAAGAGTTTAAGGTCAACAAAATCTTTCAAGTCATCGCCGTTTAGCGCTTTGTGGTGGTCTATTTTTACGTCTTTGTTTTTTGGGGCTGCCCATGATTGCCATACATATTCTTTGCCGATTATCGGAGTGTATGTTTTGCCCGACAGTTCGGCTGCGGTTTGCTTGTCTTTTTCGAGGTTGTCGAGGTATTTCAGGAACAGGATCCATGATGTCTGTTCCACGTAGTCCAATTCGCTTGAGCAGCCGGCGTCTTTATGCAGAATGTCGTCAATGTTCTTGAAAGTTTGTTCAAACATTACTCGATTTTACCTGTTTTCGAGATATTTATCAAGGTAACCGGCGAACATATTTACAGAAGATCCGGTGAGGGGCGGAAGCGGATTTTTTTGCGGGGGGGCAGGATTATGGGAGAGCCGGTTTTGGGGTTGCGGCCTTTTTTTGCGCGGGCCATGTATGGGTTGAAACTGCCGAAGCCGGACAGGACAACCTTGTCGCCGCGGCGCAGGGCGTGCTTCATTTGCTCGAGAATCAACTTAATGGCGTCGGCGGCTTCTTTTTTGGTGCTCAATACTTTTGTGAGCGAGTTGATTAAATCTTTTCTGTTCATGTAACATTATATCGTTATCGTTCCGACGACAAGTTCTGTTTCCTGTTTTGATTCGCGCTGCATCAGTTCCTGTACGGCCACCAGGGGCGATTTGTCTTCGTAGAGCACCTGGTAAACTTTTTCGATGATCGGCAGCTCAAGGTTGTATTTAAGTGCAAGCTCACGGGCGCTTCGGCTTGTGCGCACGCCCTCGGCAATCATTATCAATTCGCGTTCGGACTGGGACAGGGATTTGCCCTTGCCGACTTTTTCACCAAGCGCGCGGTTGCGGGAGTGCGCGGAAAAACACGTTACAATAAGGTCTCCCATGCCGGTAAGCCCAAAAAAAGTTGAAGGCTGGCCGCCCAACTGCATCCCCAGGCGCACCATCTCGCGCATTCCGCGCGTAACAAGCGCGGCTTTCGTGTTGTCGCCAAGTCCCAGGCCGTCGCAAATGCCGGCGGCGATGGCGAAAATATTTTTTAACGCGCCGCCCGTTTCAACGCCTGCAATATCGGTATGCGTGTAAACCCTCAGGTGGGCGGTTGAAAGCAGTTCCTGGCATTTAGCCGCCGCGTCACTGTTAAGCGATGCGACAGTTGCCGCGGTGGCGATTTTCTGGGCTACTTCTTCGGCATGCGTCGGGCCGGATAGCGCGACTATCTTATCGCGGGTTGCGGGCAGGGTCTCGGCAATAATTTCAGACATGCGTTTGAGCGTCTCGTTTTCTATCCCCTTGGATGCCGTAATGATTATAGTGTTTGACAGGTTTACGCCTTCCCCTGCAATCGCACCCGCTACGGCGCGCACCGTATGCGAAGGCAGCGTAAAGATGATGAAATCCTTGTTTTCAATCGCTTCTTTCAGCGTGCTTGTTATCACAATTTCTTTGGGCAGATTGACGTAATGAAAAAAGGAAAGTGACCGCCACCTGTCAAGTTCCTCAGCCTGTTTATGGTTAAATTCCCATAAGGTTACGGAATTCCCTTTTTCCGCCAGGAGCGCCGCCAGTGTGCATCCCCACGAGCCCGCCCCCAGTACGCCGATAGAATTAGACATTCAATGATTTCCTTTCAGCTTATATTTTACCTTCGGTGCCGGCAATAAGTTTTGTTATGTTGGAGCGGTGGCGGGCTATGATAATTATCGCGGCCAGGGCGCAGAATAGTATGAGCGATAAAGGTTCCCCGTGCAGGAATGCCCATAACGGCAGCGTCGCAGCCGCTGTCATTGACGATACTGAAACGTAGCGTGTCGCAAACAGGACGGCGGCGAATACGCAGGCCGCATACAATGCCGGCAGCGGCATGAGGGCGACAAAAACACCCGCGCCGGTAGCCACGCCCTTGCCGCCGCGGAAGCGTAGAAAAACCGTCCATACGTGGCCGGCGATAGCGGCAAGCCCCGTAAGAATGAGAAAAAGCGGCGTAACGTTGTCGAAAAATTTTGCGGCGAGAAACACCGGCAGGAACCCTTTGGAAAAATCGAATAGAAGCGTTGCCGCGCCCGCGCCCGCGCCGACTACCCTGAACACGTTTGTCGCGCCGGGATTACCCGAACCGTGCTTGCGTATATCAAAACCTTTCAGCAGTTTTGTTATGATGTAACCGGCAGGCGCAGCGCCAGCCAGGTATGCCGCTATAAGCCATGCTGCAAGCGCGGGTGTCGGTGTCATTTTTTCTTTCCCGCCGGGTTTCCGCTTTTAAAGCGCAGAACTATGGGCGTGCCTTCGAATCCGAAGCGTTCCCTGATAATATTCTCCAGGTAGCGACGGTATGAAAAATGAATTATATCGGTACGGTTTACGTTACATACGAAATACGGCGCCCGTGTGCCTGTCTGCTGCACGCTTACCAGGCGCAGGGTCTTTCCGCGCCGCGAAAGCGGCCGGCGGTGGATCGCCGTCCTTATGAGTTCGGTTAATTCGTCCGGCGGCGCCATCCGCGTGTATTGCGCGTACACGGCTTTGACTTCGTCAAGTATTCGCTCGGTGCGCTGGCCTGTTTTTGCGGAGATGAATATAAGTTTTGCCCACCACAAAAAGGGGAGTTTATTCTCAAGCTGCTCGCGCATCGCGCGCACGGCATCTTCCCGCTGCTCTACCGCGTCCCATTTGTTTACGGCGATCAGGCAGCCGCGGTGATTTTTTAATATAAGCTCTGAGATGCGCGCCTCGGTTTCGCCTATCCCCTGCAAGGCGTCTATTATCAACACGCCGACATCCGCGCGTTCTATTGCATTATGTGCGCTTAAGGTAGCCAGGTATTCCATTTCGTCGGTAATTTTATGCCTGCGGTGCAGCCCGGGCGTGTCAACAAGCACGAAATTCTGATCCGGCCGTTGCAGTATTATGTCCACGGCTTCGCGGGTGGTGCCGGGTTTTTCATTAACTATGACGCGTTCTTCTTTTGCAAGAGCGTTAAGAAGCGATGATTTCCCGACATTGGGCTTTCCCACCAGGACTACACGTATGGAATCGTCATATATTTGAGGCAACTCCGAGGCCTCGTCCGGCAGGTTCGCGGCTATTATGTCGAGTAATTCGCCGGTATTGGTCCCGTGCGTGCCGGATACGGGGATGACGGTGTCAAACCCCAGGCGATAAAAATCATTTGCTTTCGGCTCATCCCTGACCGTGTCAATTTTGTTGACCGCCACAAGCGTTTTTTTATGCTCTTTTCGAAGTAGCAGGGCGATCTCGGCGTCTATGGGATGGAATCCATTTTTTCCGTCCACAATCATCAGTACTATCGTGGCCCCCTCAAGCGCGGTAAGCATCTGTTTTCGTACAGCGCCCGAGATGGATGAGCCTGCTTCCTCCCACCCGCCCGTGTCTACGATAGTGAAATGCTTTCCTTCCCAGGTTATAAGAGATTCGTTTCTGTCCCTTGTCGTGCCGGGCGCATGGTGCACCAGCGCCTTGCGCGAACCGGAAAGGCGGTTATACAGAGTGGATTTGCCGACGTTAGGACGGCCGATGATAACGACATTGGCGCCCGCGCCCCCGGTTTTATAAGTTTTTTCAGGAAGCATTTATGTCTTTCTATGTATAGAGTGTGTTGAGCTTTTTTGTGCCGGCTATAATGTAATCGAGTCCCGAGGCTCCGGTGATTATAACGGTTATTATGAGAAGCGCTTGCACCGGCCCGTGCGCAAGCCCGAGCAGAAGCAGCCATACCGACGTCATCTGGAATATGGTAGTCAGCTTTCCCAGCACACGCGGTTTAATTTCTATGGAGCCGACAAGTATGTACATCACAACCCATCCCAGCACGATAAGTATGTCGCGGCTTAGTATCACCACGAACATCCATAAAGGTATTTTTCCGAGGAAAGCCAGCGTAAGGTATGAAGAAAACATCAGGAGTTTATCCCCCAGCGGGTCGAGGAATGATCCGAGAGCGGTTTTCTGTTTTTTCACGCGCGCTATAAAGCCGTCGAGCGCATCGGTAAGGATGGTGAACGTGAATATAATTGCGGGCCACGGATGCATTCCCTGGAGCAGCATAATAATAAATACGGGGATAAGCACGATCCTTGCCAGCGTAACCTTGTTGGCAAGCGTCAGTATGGGCGTAATTGTTTTATCAGGTGTTGTATTCTTTTCCATTGTTCGGGTGTGCTTCCTATTTCAAGGTGTATTGCGTCGGCGCCATAACGCCGTTTTTTTACAACCGCCAATTGATGTATCTTCGATATTACGCTATTGCCCGTATACGGTATCTTTATACGGTGTGCGATAAGCCCGGGCGTCGCCACCGATTCAATCCGTGCAAGCAATTTGTCGAGGCCCTGCCCTGTGCGCGCCGAGATGACAAGGCCTTCTTCATTTGTTAATTTTTTCCGCTGGGCTGCCGAAAGCGTATCAGCTTTGTTATAAGCGGTTATAACCGGTATATCGCCGGCTCCCAGCTCCTTTAAAACTTCCAGCGCCGTCCCGGCCTGCTGCTCGTGGTTCGGGTGCGAAATATCTATTACGTGAACTATCACTTTTGCGCGTTTTATTTCTTCAAGCGTCGAGCGGAATGCGGCCACAACCTGGTGCGGCAATTTATTTATGAAACCGACGGTGTCGGCAAACAGCGCATAGCGCCCGCCGGGCAGCCGCACCTGGCGCACCGTGGGATCAAGCGTGGCGAAGAGCTTGTCGTCGGCGTATACGTCGTTGCGGTGAGTCAGCGCATTTAGCAGCGTGGATTTGCCGGCATTGGTATAACCGGCAAGAGCCACGAGAGGGAATGCGGCCTCGGTTCGTTTTTGCCGCTGGACATTCCTGTGCCTGCGAATGTTTTCGATGGCGCGGTCAAGGGATGAGATCTGTTCGCGCACTCGTCGCCGGCCTATTTCAAGCGCCTTTTCCCCCGGGCCTCGCCGCGTGCCGATGCCTCCGACCTGGTTATCAAGCGCCGCGCCCTGATTGCTTAAGCGCGGCAGGTAGTAGGCCAGTTGCGCGCGTTCCACCTGCAGGATGCCTTCGCGCGAACGCGCCCGTTTGGCGAATATGTCAAGTATCAGCCGCGTACGGTCAATGATTTTCGTGCGGGTGAGTTCTTCAAGATTCTTCTGTTGGACGGGGTGCAATTCTTCGTCGAAGACGATCGTGCGGATGCCTTCGCGCCCCGCGTGTTCCGCCAGGGCGGCGGCTTTGCCTGCGCCGATAAAATACGCCGGGTCAATTTCCTGTCGTTGCTGTATGATAGTTTCTACGGCAACGGCGCCGGCGGTTTCTACAAGGCGGGCAAGCTCCCTGAGAGATTCCTGCGCTTCGTGCCTGGAAATGCCGGGAAGTCGAAGTCCCACCAGAATAGCTTTTTCCATTATTATTTGTATTTGTAATCAAAGACAGTATATCAAATTCCCAGTTCTTTAACAATCTTATCGGCGATAATGTCCGGGTCGAACTGCGGTTTTGCGGTTTCAATCCAGCGGATGCGCGTATCTTTCTTAAACCAGGTCATCTGTCGTTTTGCATAGTGCCGGGTATCGAGCGAAAGCCCGGTTTGCGCCTCTTCGCGGGTGGCTGTTCCGTCAAGAAAGCGTATGATGCTGCGGTAACCAATGCCTTGCAATCCGGGGGCATCTTTTGCATAGCCGCGCGCAAGCGCGTTTTTTGTTTCCTCTATCATCCCGGATGCAAACATGGTTTTACTGCGTTCGGCAATGATTTCGTTAAGTTCGCCGCGCGGCCACAGAATGCCGAACTGCCGGCAATTTTCGCGGCGCGGCGCAACGTTGCGGTGCCACTGTGAAATAGGTATGCCCGTAAGGCGGTATACTTCCAGCGCTCTTGTAATCCGCTGCGGATTACTCTTGTTTTTTTGCGCGGCCTCCGGGTCAACCGCGGCAAGCTGATTGTAAAGATATTCAAGGCCGTGCGTCTTAAGCTCGGAAATAAGGGCGCTTCGCACGGCAGGGTCGCTCGCGGGAAGAGGTGACAGGCCGTCAACGAACGCCTTGATGTACAACCCTGTGCCGCCCGTTATAATGCTTGTGCGGCCTCTTTCGGATAACAGCGCAATTATCTCCCGCGCCCGGCGTGCAAATTCGCCCGCGCTGAACGTTTCCGAAGGTTCGATAATATCGGTAAGATGCTGACAGGTGCCGCCGGTAACACGGCACCCTTTCCCCGGGTCCCAGGCGCCTTCCTTGTTAGTTCCTATGTCGAGGTATTTATATACCTGGCGTGAATCGGCGGAGATGATTTCGCCGTTCAGCCGTTGTGCCAGCGCCCTGCTTACGGCAGTTTTTCCCGAGGCGGTCGGCCCTGCAATTATGATTGGAAACATGGCATATTCTATCTATTTTGGAGCAGAAAAAAAAGCAGAAACAAGAAACTTGTCTCTGCTTTTTTCGTAGAATGTATGAATGATGACGATTAGTTTGCCTGGTCTGCCGGGGCCGGCGGAACTGCTTCCGGCGCTGCCGGGGCTGATGTTTCAGGAGCGGCGGGCGGTGCTACGGGCGCTTCTTCCTGCTTTTTGCAGCCGGCAAATAATACTGCCACGAACAAAGATGCGAACAGAATTTTTTTCATTTTCTTCACCTCCTCACGTTTATAGATTATTGTAAAGTCCAGTACTCTGTCAGTTTGATTCTTTGCGTTTTGCAGTTGTCGTCGTCATTGCGAGCGAGAGCGAAGCAATCTCTCTTTTCATCAGAAGCAACGTTGAGATTGCTTCGCTCTCGCTCGCAATGACAGCAAACTGCATTCAAAACATCAATAATCAACTTAACAGAGTCCAGATTGTAGCATTTTGAATTTATTCATGTCAAGATTGACAATGACAGCTAAAAAAGGAATAATACTTTCAATGTTATTATCATATTATACCATTTTGCCTTTTATTTTGTTAATAGCTGCCATTGCGATTTTGCCGTTGGCGTTGCCGGAATTCTGGGAAAAGAACTCCCGTAAGGCATTGGTAACGGCTGTCATCTCCCTGCCCATACTCGTGTTTCTGGCGCTGCATTCCACGCACGAACTTATCCTGACGGCAAAGGATTATTTCTCATTTATAGCGCTGTTGACGGCCCTGTTCGTCATCTCAGGTGGGATTCTTATCACCGGCGATTTGCGCGGCACGCCGTCGGTAAACACATTATTCCTTTTTGCCGGGGCGCTGGTTGCGAATCTTATCGGCACTACGGGTGCCAGTATGTTGATCATCAGGCCGTTGTTGTCCACCAACAGCGAGAGAAAATTGACCATTCATATCCCCGTGTTTTTTATTTTCATAGTATCGAACATAGGCGGCTGCCTTACCCCGCTGGCCGACCCGCCGCTTTTCCTGGGCTATTTGAAGGGTGTGCCGTTTTCCTGGACGTTTAGATTGTTCCCTGCATGGCTTTTTGCCGTGGCAACGCTTCTTGCGGTGTTTTATGCCATGGACCGCTATTATTTTTCAAGGGAAACGAAACGCGACGTGCAGTTCGACCGCACGCACCTTGCCCCGCTCAGGGTTCATGGAAAGCTTAATTTTATTTTCCTGGCCGGCGTGGTGGGCGCGATATTTTTTCAATTGCCTTTCGGCTACAGGGAAGCGGTTATGCTCTCGATGGCCGCGGCCTCTTTTTTTACGACGCCGAGGCGGCTGCATGAGAAAAACCGGTTTACCTTCAATCCGATTGTCGAGGTGGCCATTCTTTTTGCCGGCATATTCGTTACGCTTGTTCCCGCCATGATGCTTTTACAGGCGTACGGTGGCCGGCTGGGTATTGCGTCCCCCTGGCAGTTTTTCTGGCTTACCGGTATTTTAAGCTCATTTTTGGACAACGCTCCCACCTATCTTGCCTTTTTCTCTCTTGCGCAGAGCGTTACGGTGCCAGGCGCCCATGAGGTGGTGGCCGGCGTCGGCGATCACCTGTTGCGCGCGATAAGCTGCGGCGCCGTGTTTATGGGTGCCAATACCTACATTGGCAACGGCCCTAACTTCATGGTAAAAATTATCGCCGAGGAGCATAAATTCCCGATTCCCCACTTCTTCGGCTACATGGTATATTCAGCCCTCATTCTAATCCCCCTCTACCTCGCCATAACCTTCATCTTTTTTCTTTAGATTATGGGGACGGAGTCAATTTGTCAACTTAAGGTTCATGCGGTTTGCCAATTGTTCGTCGCCCCGGATTCATTCTGATATTGCCTGTTTGGTTATGCTCAAATGAGTGTGTCCCCCGGCATCTGCTATTTTACAGTCAAATTTCCCGGGCTTGCCGGCGGCATTGATTCCGACGTATATTCCTCTGTTCCTGTTTGCCAACCGTATTTACCTATGTCTGCAGCATTTAAAAGGTGCCCGTTAGAATCAACAAGGTTATCACCCTCCAAATTATCATAAAAAGTGACTGAATTATACTCATCAACTGAAATATAGCTGAAAAGGCACCGGTGACGTGAAAAAGAATTAGTGCCTATTGTTCCGACATCAGCCAGCACATTATGAAATACGTTGTTGCTAAATATGACATTACTGAAATAACCGCTGCTGATACCTCTTATAATTGGCCCGTCAGCAGTAGTGTTTACAACCGTATTGCGGTAAATGTACTGGTTAATGTTATTGCCCACGTCATTTAAAAGATATATCGGAGCAGGGCAGTCTTTCATAAGATTAAAACATGCTTCTACTCCATTTGCACCGCGGTCGCCGGCATACAGGTTTATTGCGCTACCGTGAACTGAAAAGAGCCTGTTGTGACGGACGAAGACGCAGGCTATACCGCTTTTTAGGAATATCCCGCTATTGGGCAGGCCTGTTATTATGTTGTCCTCAATTACGCCGTTGTAGAAAGTATAAGTCAGGATAGCTGCAAAGTTAGACCCGCCGCTTATTGATGATTCCTCGCCGCCAAAGGTATTGTCAGCAATAAAATGCCCGCTTGAACTTCCAACCATATAATTTATATAAGACTGATTTTCAGACAAGTCAGAAGTATAAGCATTCCTAAACCTGCAATTTAGCACTGTCAAATAGTTACTCCCGTACGAGCTTAGCCCGTAATAATAAATATTGTCAAATATAAGGTTTTCAAAATACACACCGTGAACCCCGCCGAACAAATTTAATAAATATCCTGGATAATTCCCCGCTCCGTCGCCTCCGTCAGGTATTGACGGGTCACATTCTTCGTCAATAATCACCGTTTCACCCGGGTAGCCAAGATACGATTTAGGATTAGTGGAAAAGATGTTTGTCTTTGAAGCATGCCTTATTATGTTGTTCTTGTGCGGTATGGTGTACGTGCCTGAACGAAAATATATTATTTTACCGCCGTGGTCGGAGTCCCATATCTCGGACAAACTTGCAAAAGGTTGTGCAATTGATCCGGTTTTAGTCCCCGTGGCGGCGGCATCAATAAATAAAAACCTGTCTGTGCTTGTTGTAATCAGTATGGAATATGATTTGGAACTGACATTGCCTTCCTTATCTCTTACGCTGACTGTTACAGTATGCGCCGTATCATACGCCGCAGGAGGCACCCATGTTATTCTGCCAGTAGCCGCCTCAATTGACATGCCCGGAGGGGCCTGCTGTAGTTGCCAGCTAAACGGATATGTTCCGCCTTCCGCACCTATACGAACACGGTATTCAATACCAGGATACGCAAATCTGATTCTATTGTCATTCCCCGTACCTTCAATGTTGAAAATGTTAAGCGGGTAATTGGCTGCCAACAGTGAATCACATAAAGGCAAGACTACGGCTGCCATCGAAATGATAGCCGAGACCAGTACTCTGTAGGACTTATTCTTTGCGTTTTGCAGAGCCAATTTTGTTACCACATTAATCCCCCAAATCCAAACAAATTCTTATACCCTTCGATTATGCCGTCGCATACCATTTGCGTTATATTGTTAAAATCGCCCGCGTCGCCTTTACTTAACGCCATGTAGTATTGATGGCGGTTTTCCACCGTAATAATTGCCGGGGCAAAACCGTTTGACAGGAGTTGCGTCATCATTAACATCCGTCCCACTCTACCGTTGCCGTCAAAGAAGGGATGGATCGCCTCGAATTCATAATGGTTGCGGGCTATCTTGCCCAAGCGGTCTTCCGGGTACTTATTTATGGCGCCTATAAATTTCCCCATTTTCAGCGGCACTTCCTGCGCCGAGGGTAGTTTCTTTTCCGTGTTGGTCAGGTTGACATACCCCGTCCGGTATTTGCCGGGAAGTTTATTATTGAAGTTATACATGACTATGGCATGAAGCTTCAAAATATATTCACGTGTAATCACAAAATTCTTTTTTACGTTTTCAAGCACGAATAAAAGCGCATTCCTGTGATTGACAGCCTCCATAACCTCGAATAATTCCTTGCCGCGCACCACTTTGCCGTCAAATGCTTTCTGCGTTTCCTTTACCGTCATCCTGCTTCCTTCTATGGCGTTGGAATTATAAGTCATAGCAAGGAAAAACCTGTTGCGCGCGGTTACGTCGGATTTTAACAGCGCGATGGGGTTTTTTATCTTTTTTTGCAGCGCAATGATAATGCTTCGTATATCAACATATTCCTTGAACAACTGGTCAATATCCCGCGATTGCCTGGGATGCGGCCTTACGCCCCCGTCCAGCCAGCGATAAACCGTTTTATAACTCACCTCCAATTTCCTGGCAAGCCCGGAACGGCTGATGCCCGTGGACCCAATAATTTTTTCCAGTTTCTCCCTGTCAGATATTGAAAACGGCGCAATCATGGTTTACCTCGCATAGGACATATGTCATATAATATATTGCAATATAACTATACCATATGTCCTATACATTTGCAAGTCCGATTAGCTAAAGGCCTTACCGGCGGCCGAAATGTTTTTTTAGTTCTTCGAGGGATAGTTTGAGGATTGTTGGGCGTCCGTGGGGGCAGGTGTAGGGGGAGTGGCAGGTAAAAAGGGTTTTGAGCAGTTGTTCCATTTCAGGGATTGACAGGCTGTCGCGCGCTTTTATGCTGGCTTTGCAGGCGCTGCGGATTATCAGTTCTATTTTTTGTGCGGGCGGCAGCGCCGATTCCGCGGCCAGGGCATCAAGGCTTGCGCTGATGAGGTTTTCAGTTTCAGTGTCTGTCCCGAGCGCCGCCGGCAGCGCGCTTATGCGGAAGGTGTTGCTGCCGAATTCCGTTATATCCCAGCCAGCTTCGGAAAACAGGGTTATGCTGGCCGCAAGCAGAGCCGTTTTGCTCGACGGAAGTTCCAGGGTTGTCGGGATAAGAAGCCCCTGGACCGCAATCTGTTTTTTCTGCCATTGAGCGACGTAATTTTCGTAGCGGATGCGTTCGGCGGCGGCGTGCTGGTCTACAATGATAAAATCGTCGCCTTTTTGCGCCACGATAAAACTTGCAAATGACTGTCCTAGCACTTTTACATAATGTTCGTCGCCTGAAATAGCGTTAAATTCCTGCTGGGTGGATAAATGAGGTTGCGGCGGGGCGGCCGTAAAATTATTTTGCGCGGCGTACGCCTTGCGTGTTTCGTTCATTGCGGCGGGCGGCGGAGCCGGTGCAAGCTCGTAGGGCGCCGACAATGAAATGGCGACCGGTTGCGTTATGGCCGTGCGGATGGCGCGGTATACAAACTGGTGGATCTCCTGTTCTTTGGAGAAGCGCACCTCGCGTTTTGTGGGGTGGATATTGACGTCTATCTCGGCCGGGTTTAATTCCATGAAAAGTACGACGCCGGGGTGGCGGCCCGAAGGCAGGTTCTCGCGGTAAGCGTCGTAAAGCGCATGGGTGAGAAGTTTGCCCAGATGGACAGGCCTTTTATTTATGAAGAGAAATTGCTCATTCCTTGCGGGGCGGCTGTTCTCGGTTTTTGTTACGAATCCTTCGAGGCGTACCTGTGGGTGGGCGGCGTTTACGGGGGTAAGCTGCCTTGCCAGGGATGTCCCCAGCACGTCGCTTATGCGTTCGCGGATTGTTGCCGCCGCCGGCGCGTTTAGCGCGGTTTTACCTTCGCTGGTTACGGTAAACGATGTTGCGGGATATGCCAGGGCAAGCTCTTCGATTGTGCGCAGGATATGGGTGCGCTCGCATGAATCGCTTTTTAAAAATTTTGCGCGCGCCGGCGTGTTAAAGAATAGATCGGTTAATTCGATGATCGTTCCGGCCGCACCCGCCCAGGCGCGGCTGTTCATAATTTTCCCCCCTACAAACAATATGCTCCATCCGCTTTCGGCGCCGGATTGCTGGCTGAATATTTGAAGATGAGAAACGGCGGCTATGGAAGGAAGCGCTTCGCCGCGGAATCCAAGTGTGCCGAGGGATGAGAGATCGTCGAATTGCGTGATTTTGCTTGTCGCGTGGCGGGTTACCGCAAGAGCGATATCTTCGCGGCTCATGCCGGAGCCGTCGTCTTTGATGCGGATAAATTTCCGGCCCGCGCCGCGGATTTGTATGTCTATGCGCCTGCCGCCGGCATCAAGCGCGTTTTCTATAAGCTCCTTGACGGCATTAGCGGGCCGTTCGATAACCTCGCCGGCGGCTATCTTATTTATCGTTTCATCGGAAAGTATGCGTATCGAAGCCATTACTTGTCAATATGCGCTTTTATGCCTGCCGTTGGTGCGTTCCACTTTCTGGCAGAGCATGTGGTAAGAACATTTGTCGCTGCAAACGTCGGAAACGCCAAGCGCAAGCTTTGTCGCGCAGTCCGAGTAATCGAATGCCATGCGGTTGATGTGGCGGAAATCCACCGGGTTTATCTTTTTAAAGACAATTCCCAGCCTCCACATCTCGCCTTTTAAAAGCGACCATACGACGCGCCCGGACAGTTCCTGGGTACGCAGCCCGGGCAGGTCGAGCGAAAGGGCCATCTCGGTGCCGACCGGGATAGACGTAAACGTCAGTATGGCCATGCCGCCCGCGGATAGCTCAACCAGAACGCCGGGCAGGGCTTTGCCGTCGAGTGCAACCTGTATTGGCTGGTCAATCTCGTGCAGAACCGGATACCGTTTGTGCTTGCGCCTTTCTTCCATGGTTACAGTCTCCTTTGCCGCACCCGCGCTTTGACGCGGGTTTGCCTTTATTTCTCCAGCTTTTCTTTTAAGTCAGCCAGCAGTTGAAGGGCTTCAAGCGGAGTTACTGCGTTTACGTCCATGCTTCGCAATTGTACCAAAATATTTTCGTAAGGGGAAGCGATGTTTACGGGCGCGGCCGTAAAAAGGTCGGGTTCGCGTTGCCGTACATTCACGCTGCTTTCAAGTGTGCGCAGTATTTCATGCGCCCGGCTTATCACGCCGCGCGGCAGCCCCGCAAGTTCCGCAACGTGTATGCCGTAGGAACGGTCTGCGGCGCCGGGTGTTATCTTGTGCAGGAAAATCACCTGCCCCTGCCATTCTTTGACGGCAACGTTGTAGTTTTTTATGCCGGGTATTGTGCCGGCGAGATCGGCCAGCTCGAAGTAATGCGTTGCAAACAATACTTTCGGGCCGCGTCCCGCAGAATCTTTTCCCGCCAGGTATTCGACGGCTGAGCGCGCAATGGAAATGCCGTCGTAGGTTGAAGTGCCGCGGCCTACTTCGTCCAATATAATCAGGCTGCGGGACGTGAACTGGCGAAGAATGTCGGCCGTTTCATGCATTTCAACCATGAATGTGGATTCCCCGCCCGCCAGGTTGTCCGCCGAACCTATGCGCGTAAAAATCCTGTCAACTATGCCTATGCGCGCCCCGGCGGCCGGCACGAACGCGCCTGTTTGCGCGAGTATTACGATAAGGGCGGTTTGGCGCAGGTAGGTGGATTTGCCCGCCATATTCGGGCCGGTGAGAATTATTACCTGGTCTTCGCCGGATGAAAGTAAAATGTCGTTTGGAACAAACGAACCTTTAATGGTGTTTTCTATCACGGGGTGGCGGCCGTCTTTTATGGCGATTACGTAATCGTCGTCAATTTCCGGACGGCAGAAGCCGTATAGAGCCGCGGCTTCGGCAAACGCGCAGTAAACGTCAAGCTCGGCCAGGGCGCTTGCGATAGATTGAAGCGATGCCGCGTGCTTTAGCAGTTGAAGCCGCATGTTGTTAAAAAGTTCATCCTCAAGCCGCAGTATCTTTTCCTGGGAAGATAGAACCTGCTCTTCGAATTTTTTTAATTCCTGCGTGATAAAACGTTCGCCGCCGGCCGTCGTTTGCTTGCGGATGTAATCGGGCGGCACAAGGCGCAGGTTGGCTTTCGTCACTTCAAGGTAATAGCCGAACACCGAGGTGTAGCCGATTTTAAGCGATGCGATGCCTGTGCGTTCGCGCTCCCTGTTTTCCATGGCGGAAATCATTTTCCTGGCGTCGCGGCCGATAAGGCGCAACTCGTCGAGCGAAGCATTGAAACCCGCGCGTATCACGCCGCTTTCCTTCAGCGTCGAAGGAGGTTCGTCCGCGATGGCCGAGGCAATAAGATCGGTTACCTCTTGCGGGCATGACAGCTTTTTAAGCAGTTCCAAAATTGTTTCCGGCGGGTTGATGGCCGACTGAAATTTTTGGGCAAGCGACGGCAGCGCCAGCAGCGAATGTTTGAGGCTTACGATCTCGCGCGGGCCTGCCGTTTGCGCGGATACGCGGCTGACTATGCGTTCTATGTCGGTAATGTTTTTGAATTCCTCGCGCAGCGCGCGGCGCGTAATGCCTTCCTCAAGCAGGAAGGCCGTTGCCTGCTGGCGGCGCACGATCGCTGTTTTATTGACAAGCGGCGCCAGCAGCCACCGGCGCAGGGTGCGCGCCCCCATGGGTGTAACGGCAAGGCCGATGGCCCCAAGCAGCGAGCCGTCTTGCGCATGCGATGCGGAGCCTTCAACCAGCTCAAGGTTTCGCACCGCGGCTTCGTCCAGGATAAGAAAGTCTTCTGTTGAATAGTATTTTACGTGCGTAAGCGGCGGCAACTGCCCGTTTTGGGTTTTGCGAAGGTATCCGATAATTCCGCCGCAGGCGCCGGCTGCCAGTGGCTTGTTGTCAAGCCCCAGGGGTTTTAAGGATATAAGGTTGAACATCTCTTTGATTTTCGTTTCCGCTTCCGCGGGCAGGAAGAAATAGTCGTCGGTATGGTTGACCGCAACGCCTTTTTGCGTTGCCGACAAGATGGGCTGGATGTTGAAACCTTGAGGCGTGATGATCTCGCCGGGGGACAGGCGCGTAATTTCCGCGGGAAGCTTGTGGCCGGCTATTTCGGTGGCGCCGAACTCACCTGTGGAAATATCGGCGAACGCGACGCCGAAAACGTCCGCGTCCTTGCCGGGGCAGACCGCAACGAGGTAATTATTCTGTTTTGCGTCGAGCAGGTTGTCTTCCAGCAATGTTCCGGGCGTTATCACGCGCACGACGTCCCTGCGCACTATGCCTCGCCCCTGTCCCGGCTCCTCAAGCTGTTCGCAAATAGCCACTTTTTCGCCGGCTTTGACCAGCTTTTTTATGTAGCCGTTGGCGGCATGGTAGGGAACGCCGCACATTGGCACGGCCTGCCGCCTGGTAAGCGTTACCTCAAGCAGTTTTGAGGCTTTGACAGCATCGTCGCCGAACATCTCGTAGAAATCACCCAGCCTGAAAAAAAGTATCATGCCCGGGTAACGGGATTTTATTTCCTGGTACTGCTGCATCAGGGGAGTAAGGCTGTCTTTTATTGCAGCAGGTTTTTGAATTCCTTGATTCGTTTTAGCCATTGGTAGGTGGAAAGCACGTCGTTAACGTAACGGCGGGTTTCCGGGTAAGGTATATCCTCTATCTCGGTAGCAAGCAGAGGATTCTGGCGATTCCATAGTTCCACTTTGTTTTTACCGGCGTTGTATGCGGCAAGCATCAGTATCTCGTTGTTATTGAACTGCTTTTTTAATTTTGCAAGATAATATGTTCCCACGTGTATGTTTATTGCGGGTTTTTCAAGGTCGGCAAGCGTTAAGGAATTGTACCCGATTTCGATGCCAGCTTCTTTTGCCGTGGCAGGCAGAAGCTGCATTAGCCCTATGGCGCCGCGGTGCGAGCGCGCCCCTCGCAGAAAATTGGATTCCGTGCGCACAACGGCGGTTACAAGAAGCGGGTCAAGACTGTAGCGGCGGGCATAGCGGTCAATGATGTCTTTGTGAAATACCGGGCGCAGCAGGTTAAACGGCAGCTCGAAAAAAAACAGGGAGAATATGGCGAGTATAACAGCTAAAACAACAATAAATTTTCGCATATTTTCAGCCGGCTATTTTTATGAACGTACCGTAGAGTGAATTTATCTTCGTCCGCTTTATGCCGACAAGCACGGTTTTGCCTGTAAGCACAAGAACGCTTTCAAAAAAAACTTTTTTGTTTGTGCGGGTGCGGCCAACCCATTGGCCTGCGCGTTTTTCTTCTACAAGCACTTCCTGTTCCGTGTGCAATAGTGTAGCATTTTTTTGAGTTGCAATGCCATTAAGCGACGATAATATTGCGGCGTGCCTCTTTTCCTTGACGTCGCGGGCGACGTCGTCGGGTTTCGCGGCCGCGGCCGTGCCGGGGCGCGGCGAATACTTGAAGGCAAATATGAAATCAAACTGTATATCATTTACCGCCCGCAGGGTCTGCTCAAAATCCTCTTGCGTTTCGCCCGGGAACCCGATAAGAATATCCGTGGTTATGCTTACATCCGGGCAGGCGGCGCGCAGTGCGTTCACAACCTTGCTGTAGCCGGCCAGGGTATAGCCGCGGTTCATGGCGGCAAGTATTTTATCGGAACCCGATTGCAGGGGCAGGTGGACGTGTTCGCATACCTTAGGCAGGCGCGTAACCGCTTTAATAAGCTCGTCGCCGGCATCTTTGGGGTGGCTTGTCATGAAGCGGATGCGCTCAATGCCTGGGATGGCATTGATTTTTTCAAGCAGTTCCGGGAAGGCGGTTGCTCCATTTGCGGATTTGCCATGGTATGAATTGACGTTTTGCCCGAGAAGCGTTACTTCTTTCGCCCCGTTTGCAGCGCGTGCGGTGATCTCTTCGATAATTTCATCGGCCGGACGGGAAACCTCCGGCCCGCGCACATAAGGCACTATGCAATAGGAGCAGAAATTTTCGCATCCGCGCATGATGGTAACAAACGCGGAGATCCCCGACGGTTCACTTACTTCGCTTTTTTTATCCGCCGGGATTACCCCGGGAACATTTTCTATCAGCTCTGCAAACCGTTCAATATCCTTTGCCCCCACAACCAGGTCAACCAGCGGAAAACGTTTTTTGAGCGTATCCTTCATCCGTTCGGCCATGCAGCCTGCAACAATAATCCTGAAATCTTCCCCTTTCTGCCTGCGTTCCACAAGCTCGCCGACGAACGACATCGCCTTGCTCTCCGCATGTTCCCGCACCGAACACGTATTGACCACCACAAGCCCCGCCCCATCCACCGACTCCCCCCGCTCCCACCCCCTGGCCAGCAACCCCTTCTCCATCCCCCCAGAATCCGCCACATTCATCTGACACCCATAGGTCTTAATAAAGTACTTCATGTTTTTCCGGGGACACAATACTTATTTTTTTGCGGCCAGCTCTACGAGGCCGCAGAATTTTCCCTGTTATCTTTTCCAGATTGTTGACGAAATCGTTATCGCCCAGAGGCCTTCCTGTTCTTGAAAGTTTTCTAAAGGTGTCTGTATCTCTATCCGTATTTCCATCCTGTAAAAAATACTTCAACTCCTTGCCGGGTATTATATCTTCATGTTCAGAAATCAATTTTGATTGTTCTCCAAGAATATGGAACGCTGAACTCGACCATTGATATTCTTCCGGTCGAGATACAATACCCGCGCGGACCGGATTCATTTCGACGTATCTAATAGCCGCAAACAGATATGATGTGTGTAGTGGAAATGACGAGAATCGTCCCTGCCAGAGGTATCCTCTCCATCCTTCCCGGAAATTAACCATACGCGTATAAGCTTTATGAGTTTTCCCGATTCCCAGGGCAAGGCCGGTTTCATCGCTCGGGATTGCTACGAGGTGGACATGATTGCTCATCAGGCAGTAGGCAATGATGCGGACATTGTGTTGTTGCGTGGTTTGCGAGAGAATCTCCAGGTAAGCTTTCCTGTCTGCGTCACTGAAAAAAACTTTTTGCGATCGATTGCCCCGCTGCGTTATATGATGCGGTATATCAGGAACGACGACACGCGCTATTCTTGCCATGGATGCATAATATCAAAAATGAGTTGCAAAGGCAAGAAAATCGGTATTGTGTCCCCGGATTCCTCGGATTCCTAAACCTGGCATAATTCCATACCAGTGAAAATCCATCACATCAACATAATTGCCGCCAAGGTTATCCAAAATGACATCCACTATACATTAAACTACTCTACTATCCTGAGATTTGACG
>Ga0208977_1000753_pt1 | contig 20476 bp, 18 predicted proteins | sample RifOxyA2_FD_184030 | JGI IMG/M metagenome (GOLD analysis project Ga0208977, IMG submission 184030) | Groundwater microbial communities from Rifle, Colorado - Rifle Oxygen_injection A2 (SPAdes) | ecosystem: Environmental > Aquatic > Deep subsurface > Groundwater | place: Rifle, Colorado, United...
TTACAGACATATATTTCCTAATTAGGTGAATAATATTATGGTAAAAAATATGAGTGATAATATCTTAATCAAGACTATAAGCGGTGTAACAGAAATTGCAAGAGGAATGTACACCATTGCAAAACATGCTTTCAGACCTGCAATAACTCTTGAATATCCTGAAAAAAAACCTGAATTGAATTCAAGATACCATGGACGTCTTGCATTAACACGTAATCCTGATGGAACAGAAATGTGCACAGGCTGCAAATGCTGTACTAAAGTTTGTCCTTGTGGTGATTTAATTCACGTTGAAACACAGAAAGATGAAAACAATAAACAAGTAGTTACCAAGTTCACAGTGGACATTGGCCGTTGTATATTCTGTGGCAACTGCACGGAAGCTTGTCCAAAAGGTGCTTTAATTATGACTAATGAGTTTGAATTAGCAGATTATTCCAGAGAAGCTCTGGTTTATGATAAAAAAAGACTTTTGTTGTCTGTAGAAGAATCAAACAAATGGAGCGAAATGCTCGAAAAAGATGCTTAGGGAGTCAAAAAGAATATTATGGACATAATTTATACTTTATTTTTTCTGATCATATCTTTAGTTTTAATGGTCTCGGCTTTGGGAGTTATATTTTCAAGAAGTATAGTATATTCAGCAGTATCATTAATAGTAACATTTTTATCTGTAGCAGGAATATTTGTATTATTAAATGCTGATTTTGTTGCAATATCACAAATAATCATCTATGGAGTAGGAATAACAATTGTATTAATATTCGCAATAATGCTTACCAGCAAAGAATCAGACATAAAATTATGGATAGTAAAAGCGCCACGAACGTTGTTTGCACTTTTAATTAGCGGCTGCATATTTCTTGGAATTTCATTTGCTATAACAAATGGTTTTAAACAATTTAGTGAAAAAACTGGAATATTCAACGTACAAGCACAAAATATTGAAGCTGTTAAAACAATTAAAGCAGAAGGCACCGCTGGAATAATAGGTAAGGCTTTATTCACAAAATATATTTTGCCTTTTGAAGTTTTATCACTGTTACTCTTAGCTGCAATATTAGGTGCTGTAGTAATAGCAAGAAAAGATGAAGACAATCTGGTCAACCCAACGACTGAGCTTAAAGAATAAAAAACGATTTTGAGTGGAGTAGAGTTATGGTAATCGGTTTAACACACTATTTAATACTAGGAGCAATGCTATTTTGTATTGGAATACTTGGACTAATTACATCCAGAAATGTAATTAAGGTTTTAATGTCCATAGAAATTTTACTCAATGCTGTTAATATAAATTTTGTCGCTTTTGCAAATTACTCTGACCTTAGTGAATTAAAAGGTCAGATTTTTGCTATTTTTGTTATGGCAATTGCTGCGGCTGAAGCAGCTTTAGGCTTGGCAATTTTAATTGCATTGTATAGAAATAAGCCTACGGTAGACGTTGAAGAGTATAAAATGTTAAAAGGATAGTCTAATATGAACTTCTTTGTCGAAAATGCCTGGATAATAGCTGCCCTTCCTTTATGGGTCTTTCTAATTATCGTATTTGGGCAGAATCTGGCAGTTTATGAAAATAGAAAAATAAGCACATTGCTTACAGTTGGAGCGACTGGTATAGGATTAATATTCTCCAGTTTTATTCTTGCCTGGAGTTTAGCGCATACTGGCGCAACTTATGAACATAATTTCATCTGGTTACGTGCAGGGGATATTAATCTTTCTGTAGGATGGCTGATAGATAATTTATCAGCAATGATGCTTATGGTAGTAACATCAGTAAGTATACTAATACAAATTTATTCCTACAATTATATGCATGATGATGAAGGATTTCATAGATTTTTTGCATATTTAGCATTATTTAACTTCTCAATGCTAGGATTAGTATTAAGTACCAACTTATTTCAAATATACATTTTCTGGGAATTAGTCGGAGTCTCAAGTTATTTATTAATAGGCTTCTGGTATAGAAGACCCTCAGCAGCTGATGCTGCAAAAAAAGCATTTATAATGAATAGGATTGGGGATTTTGGCCTATTAATCGGAATTATAGCGTTTTTATTTTTCTCACTTAACTGGTGGGCTACTAATAATGAGGTATATTTAAGCTTTACATCGCTTGCACCAGCTGCAGAGCAAGTTTTAAAGGCAGCCGGACCAGTTATATTCGGGCTAATTGCATTTGCTATATTCTTGGGCCCAGTCGCAAAAAGTGCACAATTTCCACTTCATACCTGGTTACCTGATGCAATGGAAGGTCCTACTCCAATAAGTGCGTTAATTCACGCTGCAACAATGGTAGCAGCAGGTGTTTATTTAATCGCAAGGGCTTATCCTATATTTGAATTATCACCGACTATAATGAATATCATAGCCTGGACAGGCGCAATCACTGCATTTATAACTGCTACTATTGCAATAACTCAAGTTGATTTAAAAAGAGTACTTGCATATTCAACTTGTAGCCAATTAGGATATATGGTTCTAGCTATGGGAGTCGGTGCATACTCAGCAGGGCTCTTCCATCTTATGACACATGCTTACTTTAAAGCAATGTTATTCTTATGTTCAGGTGCTGTAATTCACGGATTAACTGATCAGCAAGATATGAGATATATGGGTGGATTAAGAAAGCATATGCCCGTTGTTGCATATACATATTTAATCGGAACACTGGCAATATCAGGCATCTTTCTTAGCGGATTCTGGTCAAAAGATGAAATATTTATCGGCATAGCTGAACATAATAAGTGGCTTTTATTTATTATCGCCCTTGTTATAGCTGGTATGACCTCATTCTATATGTTTAGAAGCTACTTTATGACTTTTGAAGGTGAATATAGAGGGCATGCTCATCCTCATAAAGTATCACCAATTATGTATGTACCACTGATAATTCTTGCCATTCCATCAGCAATTATAGGTTTTGTATTAAGTGGTAAACTCCATGGAATAATGTCTTTTGATCAATTCATAAGTCCTATACATCGAGTAGCAGGACATCCAGAAGGGTTATTTATTCCTATAATATCACTATTAGTTGCATTAATAGGATTTACTATTGCAGCAGTACTGTACTGGGATAGAGTTAAAATTAAAATTGATTTAGATAAGTTAACAGCTAAGCTCAGACCAGCCTATAACTTATCATTTAATAAATGGTACATTGACGATGCATACTATGCATTTGTAAGAAGCGCTTTTGTACCAATATCAAGATTAATGTCTTGGTTTGATAAAAATATTATAGATGGAATTGTTAATTTTACTGCATATGTAACAAGTTCAATAGGTTCAATATTAAGACTACTACAAAATGGTAACGTGGAAACTTATGCCACTATTTTGTTTGGTGGTATTACATTAATAACAATATCGCTTTTAGTTCAATGGTTATTCTGATGAGGTAAAATATGAGCTTATTATCACTAACAATATTAGTATTAGCACCATTAATAGCGGCAATTATAATTGGTGGACCATGGTTTCCAAATCATGAAGTAGCAATTAGACGATTTGCTAAAGGATACGCAGGATTCTTATTCATATATTCACTATTTTTTCTGGTATTTTTTAATCCTACACAATCCGGATATCAGTTTTTAGAATCATTTAACTGGATACAGCCTATTGGAATTAAATTTTCTTTAGGATTAGACGGATTATCTCTAATATTAGTTATATTAACTACATTTTTAGTCCTTTTAGCCTGTATTGCAAGTAAGTTTAATATCACTAAAAAGCATAAACTTTACTACTCATTGATATTTATATTAACTAGTGCAATATTAGGTGTATTCGCATCTAAAGACTTATTTTTATTTTTCTTGTTCTGGGAACTTGAACTTATTCCGATGTATCTATTGATTGCAATTTGGGGATCTGGAAGAAAAGAATACTCAGCAATTAAATTTGTTCTTTATACATTCCTCGGTAGTATCTTTATGTTAGCCTCAATATTGGCAGTTTACTTTTACCATTATAATCAAACTGGGGTATTAACATTTGATTTAGGAATTTTAGCAGCCCCAAAAGCTTATACATACCCATTAACCTTTGAGATATTAGCATTTCTGGGTTTCTTTATTGCATTTGCGGTAAAATTGCCTGTAGTGCCATTTCACACATGGCTCCCTGATGCGCACGTTGATGCACCAACACCCATAAGTATGCTACTTGCTGGAATACTCCTGAAAATGGGAGGATACGGATTAATCAGGATGAATTTACAGATTTTACCTGAGGCTATCAAAGTTTTAGCCCCTATATTAGTAGTTTTAGGGGTTATTAATATAATTTACGCTGCACTTATAGCATTAGTACAGGAAGATCTCAAAAAACTAGTTGCTTATAGTAGTATCAGTCACATGGGAATTGTACTTTTAGGCCTAGGGGCACTAAATATAGCCGGAGTATCAGGAGCAGTTTTTCAAATGATTGCTCACGGAGTAATAAGTGCGGGACTCTTTATGATTGTCGGAGTTATTTATCTTAGAACTCATACAAGAATCATATCTGAGCTTGGTGGCTTAGGTTATGTTGCACCAAGAATATTTTACTTTTCAATGATTATTGCCCTGGCAAGTTTGGGATTACCGTTATTAATCGGATTTGCAGCAGAAACACTGACATTTTACGGCGCATTTATATCCAGATCTTTTGCTGGCATACAAGTATTAACTATAATTGCTGCTATAGGAGTTATACTGACTGCAGCCTATCTTCTTTGGATGCTGCAAAGAGTATTCTTTGGAACTATGTTTGAAAAATGGAAATCAGTTCACGATATAACACCACACGAAATAGTAATATTATTATCATTAGTCCTTGTAATAACTGTATTTGGCTTATTCCCAAGAGGATTAACAAATATCTTTATTCCAACAATAAATAGTATCATTAGTAATATTTTGGCTTAAACAGGAGTGAAAAATGGACCTATTATTAGATATAAGATATGCATTACTCCCTGAAGCAATAATAAGTCTACTTATTATTGCTTGTACCGTATTAACTTTTACATTACCTAATAAAAAACAAAATATCATCTATATTGTAAGCTCATTAGGGGCACTCTTAGCATTAATTTCTTTTAGTTATATGCCATTTTTTGCCGAAATTAATGCATTATGGAATAATTTCACATCTAATACATTCACTATACTTTTTAGAATACTAATCCTAATTGGAACCATAATAACTATACAAATGTCTAAGAAATATGTATCAGGATATGGCAATAGTATAGGGGAATTTTACACTCTTATTCTAATTGCAGCGCTAGGAGCAATGTTATTAGCCGGAGCAAGTGATCTTATTATGCTTTTTGTAGCATTGGAAACACTAAGTTTATCCTGCTTCGCTCTTAGTGGTTATACAAAACTTGATAAACTTAGTAATGAAGCTGCTTTAAAATATTTGGTTATTGGCGCAGCTTCTAGTGCTGTACTGCTTTATGGTTTTTCGTTTATTTATGGAATAACAGGAGAAACAAACTTTGTCACCATATCTAATTATTTGTCTGGATACAACGCAAATGCTGTCTTAATAATAGGATTTTTACTTGTTTTAGGTGGACTAGGATACAAGCTAGCTGCAGTACCCTTCCATACTTGGGCTCCAGATGTATATCAGGGAGCACCCATTCCAGTAGCAGCATTCCTTTCGGTTGTATCAAAAATAGCAGGATTTGCTGTTATTATAAGAACTTTAACGATATTCCTGGGAATAATACCGATATGGAGTCTCAGTATAGCAGTTATTGCCATACTCACAATGACGATAGGTAACCTAATAGCAATAAACCAGTCCAATATCAAAAGACTTATGGCTTACAGTTCTATCGCACAAGCTGGTTATATACTTGTAGGACTAGCTATTGCCACACAAGCCGGCATTTCAAGCATGATTTTTTACTTAATTGCATATTTATTTACTAATTTTGGCACCTGGACTGCAATAGAAATACATATTAACCATACAGGAAAAGACTCTATTGAAGCATTTAACGGGTTAGCTTTTAAGCAGCCTGTTTTAGCTGCAGGATTAACTATTTGCTTATTATCACTTGCAGGTATCCCAATTACAGCAGGCTTCTTTGCAAAGTTTTATCTATTCCAAGCAGTCGCTCTCGCTGGTTTTCAATATACCTGGTTATTAATAATAGCTTTAATTAACACAGCAATAGCTGTTTATTATTATTTAAAGATTGTAAAAGCCATGTTCTTAAGACCAACTCAAGAACTTTCTCAGGAACCTGTAATTTCCCCTTCTAAAACTTTAAATATTGTTCTTGGTTTTACAGTTACTGCTGTAATTTTAATAGGCGTTTTGGCATCTCCATTTATCTCTTTATCAGAATTAAGCGCAATTAAGATTGACTTATCTTCAGCACTAAGTTTTATACAATAATAAAGAAATATGATTTTAGAGCCGCTGTGATTCACAGCGGCTCTAACTTAATTTACAAATTTTACTCTTCAGAAGTGCCAAATTCATTTAAATATAAGGTAGGATCTTTTTCATAAATCAAATTCCTCAAAAAAGCAGAAGGTTTTTGAGGCAAATGCCATGTTCCAATCTTATATCTAGTATCAACCACTGGAAGTTCTTTATTTTCTGCACGAAATTTCTGTATTTCAACTAACCTAATGGCATCTTTAGAATGTCCCTGATTTTGAAGATAACTTGCAGAATAAAAATCATCGGGTGCATTTGCAGCATTTACACTTAAATTACTAATTAAAACTATTGATAAAATAAGATAAATTTTTTTCAATTTTCCTCTAAACACTTAATTCCAGCCTCCTGAGGATAAATTTAACTTTGTATTAAAGCTATATTCATAATTATTTTAAATTATATAAGATATACTACAAAATAAGAATCATCCATAAGTTGCATTAAAACCAGTAAACTAGTTAAATAAAATAATCACAATAAAACTAGTAGATTGACACCCTAATTTAAGAAGAGTTAGTATATCCCTTCCGTCGCTGCTGTTTCAACAAATTGACATGAAACAAAGGCTCCTACAGACTAACTCACAAGTATCTACAACTTTTGTGCCAGAGTAATAGTAGGATGTCCTATAAGCTCAGGAGGGTATGTTATTGCAGGCTTATTTTCAATATTAAGTATGCAATAAATAGAAACTCCAATTTAACGGGGTAACAATATTTTTCACGTATATAATTTTAAAATGTACAAACATACTTAAAGTTTTTTCTTAAATTCTTTTTTTACAAAATATAACTGAACATAATCTGAATAGAACGACATATACAAAAGATTTACCAGATTTAAGCAACAAAGCTCAGCAAAAAATTGTTTGAAATTTAATTTTTCGCATGATATAAGCTATATTATGGAAATGCATTATAAATAGTTTATTCTAATTAATGTTCTTTCTAAATCTATAGAACAGGAGCTGAACCACTCTGAAATTGGTTTCAAAAAATGTTAAATTAGCTAATCATGCTGGTTTTTGCTACGGGGTAAAAAGAGCTGTAGACTTATCAGTCAAGATCAAGGAAGATAATCCCAGTACTCCAGTTTATATATTAGGTCAGTTAATTCATAATACTCAGGTAATCGAATATCTGAGTAGTATTGGCATTCATACTATTGAAACTATACCTGAAAAGTTAAATGGAATATGCATAATAAGAACTCATGGAGTAACTCCCCAAACTATACAGGAGCTTGAACAAAAAGAATGCCAGATAATTGATGCGACTTGTCCTGATGTAAAGAGAGTTCAAAATAAAGCCAGATCCCTAGCAGAAGAAGGCTATAAAGTTATTATAATAGGAAAACCGGATCACCCCGAGGTTATTGCAATAAAGGCTCACGCAGATTTATGTTCAGAAAATGAAGCTATTGTGATATCTTCAGAAGAGGAGGTAGAGAAATATCTTAGTACAATTAAAAAGTCAAAAAAAATTGGCATTGTAATTCAAACAACACAGACACATGGTAATTTTAAGAAAATTTTACCTATTATTGCTGAATATTCTACAGAATTAAAAGTCTATAATACTATATGTTCAGCAACATTTAAAAGACAACAAGAAGCAATGACACTTGCAAAAGAAGTTGAACTTATGATAATAGTTGGAAGTAAATCAAGTGCTAATACTACTCATCTGGCAGAGATTGTAAGTCAAATAAAAAAAACTATACATATAGAAACAGAAAAAGAACTGGATACCTATAAGGATTTAATTAATATAACTAGCAAAATAGGCATTACGGCAGGTGCATCTACTCCAGGATTTATAATCGATCAAGTTATTGAAAGAATAGGAGAATAAAAACAGTGATTAAAGCTCTTGACAAAATTGAATCAGGCAATTTAACGGAATTCGAAAAACTTTTAATGGAATCTTTTGACTACAACTTCAAGGTTGCTGAGGTAGTACTAGGGGTAATAGTAAAAATCGAAAAAAGTCAGTTACTCGTTGACATTGGTGGCAAGACTGAAGCTTGTGTTCCTTTCAAAGAAATCTCAAATCTCCCGTTTGAAAATCCGGAAGAAATAGTATCTGTTGGAGAAAAGAAAGAATTCTACATCCTCAGAGAAGAAAATGAAGATGGACAATTAACTTTATCATTAAAGAGAGTTTCTCAAGCCAGAAGCTGGTCCCAACTTGAAGAACTTCGTCAAAAAGATGAAACTATTGAAACAAAAGTTATATCATTAGTTAAAGGCGGCGTATTAGTAAAAGTTCTTGGTCTAAGAGGCTTCATTCCTTCCAGCCAATTAAGAACCGGCACTCCTCACGACGGGCTTATCGGTATGGATATTCCAGCTAAAATATTAGAAGCTGATCCAAAGAGAAATAAATTAATTCTTAGCCAAAGATTGGCTCTGGCTGAAGAAAGAGAAAAAGTTGTAGAAAAGGTAATTGCAAACCTCGAGGTTGATCAGATAGTCGAAGGTGAAGTAGTTAGAATCGCAGATTTCGGTGCATTCATTGACATTAAAGGCATTGACGGATTACTTCCAATTTCTGAAATGTCCTGGCAACGTGTAAAACATCCTTCTGATATCTTAGCTTTAGGTCAATCTGTTACAGTTAAGGTTCTAAAAATTGATACTGAGCTCAATAGAATTAGCTTAAGCCTCAAGAGAATGGAAGAAAATCCATGGGTAAAAATTGAGGGTAAATTTGAAGAAGGACAGATTGTTAAAGGTATAGTTAATAAAATCACTAACTTTGGTGCATTTATTGATATATTCCCTGGAGTAGAAGCTTTACTTCCTGCAGCTGAAATGTCTGATGAGCAAAATATAAATCCATTCAACGAATTAACAGTTGGTCAGGAAATTGAAGTATTAATTAAAAGATTCACTCCACAAGAACACAGAATCGGATTGAGTATTAGAGACCTCAAAAATACTGCTAAAGAAAAAGTTCAAGAAGAAATAACTGTAAGTTAATTACAAATAATAAACATAAAAAAAGAGGCTTTTGCCTCTTTTTTTATGTTCTTAATGCAACTTTTATAGCTTTACCTTCCTGATGGAGTTTAATTGCATCATCTATCTGAGAAATATGCATTTTATGAGTAATTAATTGTTTAACATCGACAAGACCTTCACTTATCAACCTTAGCGCTTCACGCACATGATAAGGAGTATGATGAAAAATACTTATAATTTTAATTTCATCATAATGAATTCGTCTTGTATCAAGTTCAATTTTAGTTCCAGACTTGCATCCTCCAAAGAAGTGAACGGTTCCACCTCTTCTGGTAAGATCTATTGCGGCTTCCCATAACTCAGGCAGACCAACCGCCTCAATTGCTAAATCCAGTCCTTTTCCTTCCGGAGTTAATGACATAATAACTTCTTTAGGATTAGAAACTTCTCGAAGATTTATAACTTCATCAGCTCCGCCAAATTCTTTAGCAAGTTTTAATTTAAGAGGATTTCTCCCACATGCTATAACCCTTGCACCTTTTAATTTAGCAAGTCTGACAAACATAAGCCCAATAGGCCCAAGTCCAACAATTCCAACAGTTGACCCAGGAATAATATCGGATTTTTCTGCTCCATGTACTACATTAGCAAGTGGTTCAGTAAATGCAGCTTCTTCAAATGATAAATTGTCAGGAATTGTCAGCAAATTATGTTTTACAATTTGCGCCGGAATTTTTATGTAATCAGCATAAGCTCCATTTAAAAGATTCAAATTTTCACACAAATTATATCTTTGTATTCTACAGTAATAACAATTATCGCAGGGAGCAGAATTAGCAGCAACGACACGCTGTCCTATCTTAAAATCTGTCACCTCGCTGCCTACTTTGTCGATTATACCTGCAAATTCATGCCCAAAACCTGAAGGTACTGTCTTGATTAAAAGAGGATGACCCCTTTTATAAGTTTTAATATCAGTCCCACAAGTAAGTGCCGTTTCAACTTTAACTAAAACCTCTCCAACTTCTAAATCAGGAACATCAATTTCTTTATACTTAACAACTCCCGGTTCATAAAAGAGTACTGCATTCATTGTTGTCATAGCTTAATATACGCCTTAATTATTTTATTTGTTACCGTGTCATTAATTGCTTCATCTATTTTATTTAAATCGTAAGCCGTAGTAAAATTGCCTACTTTAATTATATTATTTTTCAGAAGATTTAACGAATCGCACAAATCCTGTGGAGAGGGAGAATAGCTGCCCATTATTGTTAATTCTCTATAATAAATGTCATTATTGGCAAACACTCCTTCTTCAGAAGGAACACTGGCAAATACAACTACCACTCCTCCATCTATTACTAAACTTACAGCTAAAGGTATCGTACTTAAACTACCGGAAGTAAGAAATACCTTATCTGCACCTATATGGTTAGTTTTCAACATATAAAGATTTCTGGTTTCTTCAAGAGTTGTATATTTATAAGCCTCATCAAATCCCAGCTCAAGTGCCAAAGAAATTCTTTCATCTAATAAATCACATCCTGCAACTCTGGCACCATAATGCTTTGCCAGTTGTCCCATAATTAAACCAATAGAGCCAAGACCAATGATAAATACATTATCGCCAACACCGATATTTGCTCTTTTAATAGCTCTTAAGCAACATGCCACAGGCTCAGTAAAAGACGCCTCTATATCTGATAATTCACCATTAATTTTAAAAATAGTACTATCTAAATGAGCAGCTGATACATAAATATACTCGGCAAACCCGCCAGGAATTATGTTAGACTCCTTAAAATTCCTGCACATTGAATAACTTTCATTTTTACAATATCTACATTGAAAACAAGGAACATGATGTCCAAGTACTACTTTATCACCAACCTTGAAATTCTCATTTTCTGTTCTTAATTCTACAATTTCGCCTACTACTTCATGCCCTAAAACAGTGCCTGTTGGAACAAGATCTTCTTTATATTTCACAATATCTGAACCACAAAGCCCACAACCGCGCACTTTTATAATAGCCCCATTATCGGTTAATACAGGCCTATTTATATCAACAACCTCGACTTTTTTTTGTTTATAAACAGCTGCTTTCAATTTTCAAAAAACTCCTGAATTAGACAACGATAAAAACACTCATATTCTAAGCAACCCTATTTTACTGCGAAGAAATTTCAATTTAAAGATACAAATGTGGAACAAAAATATTAATTTTGAACTAAGAAATTATCCAGAAAATAAAAAATATACAGCATTAATCAAAAAAACACCCATTGTCATTGCGAAGATTCCGAAGGAATCTGTGGCAATCTATCTATTTTACTATTAAAAGCTATTATTCAGAATTGGAAAGATCAGCACGGTGATACAGTCACCTTTTTTAAATTCATTAATCTTGGTAATTAGACTATGATTGATGACTAATGATAGTGCACTTCGTGATGGCATTGCGTATTATTAGAAGGATTGATGACTGAGAAGAGTGGCTTAGCCACCTCGTGATGACATATGAAAAAATGTGTAAATATTTACGTCCTTAACTCAGGAGTTTTTTGCTCAGCAAGGATTTGCTGAATTTTAATCAACAGTTTTCCAAATCCTTTTCTGTTGAGAGCTGAAATAGTAACAGGATTAGGAACTTTATCAAGCAATTCATCAAGAACACTTTCATCCTTAATAAGATCAGACTTATTAATTACAGTAATTATAGGCTTATCATAAGCATTTAACTCTACTAAAATTTCATAAACAGTATCTATATGTTCATTACATGCCGGATGAATCGGATCAATCACATGCACTATCACATCAGCCTGTGAAGTTTCTTCTAATGTTGCTCTAAATGCAGCAACAAGAGAAGTCGGTAACCTTTGTATAAAACCAACTGTATCTGTTAATAGGGCAGTAGATAAATCGGGAAGCTTAATTTTTCTGATAGTAGGATCTAAAGTAGCAAAAAGTTTATTCTCGACAAGCACATCAGAATCTGATAAAGCGTTTAACAATGTGGATTTACCTACATTTGTATATCCGACTATAGAAACAACAGGAACCTTATTAGCTTGTCTCTGACGTCTTTGATAATTCCTCTGGGCTTTTATCTGTTCTACTTCTGCTTCAAGAATATTGATTTTTTCTCTAATTCTACGTCTATCAATTTCCAGCTTAGTTTCACCAGGGCCCCTGGTAGCAATTCCACCACCAATTCCTCCGCCACCTTGCCTGCTTAATGATAAACCTGCTCCAACAAGGCGTGGATATAAATATTTTAACTGAGCAAGTTCTACCTGAAGTTTTCCTTCTCTGGTTTTAGCTCTTTGAGCAAAAATATCAAGAATTAATTCGGTTCTATCTATAGTCTTGACTCCGATAATATCTTCTAAAGTCTTCTGCTGCCTTGGTAAAAGTTCATCATCAATAATTACGATATTAGCCGCTTTTTCCTGAACTAAAAGAGCTATTTCTTTGGCTTTTCCTGAACCAATATAAGTCGCAGAATCAGGAGTAGCTTTTTTCTGAACAACTTCTCCCAAAACTTCAGCTCCTGCTGTAATAGCTAGTTGACTAAGTTCAAATAAGGAGTCTTTTGTCTGAAAGTCACTTAGTTCCTGAGTCTGTAAACTAACTAATATAGCCCTTTCTTCATCTGAAGATATAATTAGACTATCACTTTTTGAAAACTCATATTCGATCTCTTCGAGTTGCTTTTCAAAATCTTCCAGACTTGCTTTTCTGACAGTAGTTGGACCTATAATTCTCCAGAGATTTCCTGCTTCATCCTTACCCGGCACTAAATGTGCAATTTCTATAGAATCAGCAAATTTAGGATTGTCTCCAAACTTTTTACTGAATTTACTTTCAGGATCAACCCCAATAGCAGCAATAGCATCAAATCTATAGCCTGCTAAAGCTGTTAAATCAAGTTTGCTTAATTTTGAACTACCATCAGGGTGAGTATGAATGCATCTGAGACCACATAATCGGGATATGCCTTCTCTTACATTTTTAAATTTGGGAAGACTTATACTACTAGCATCGCCAACAGTAATATTTATTATCTGTCCTCGTCTATTTATAATAATAGCGACTTCTTTGTTTATTTCATGACTAATTTCTGCTATCGTTTCAGCCAATTCAAATGTAATAATTTGATTAGCCTGAATCTTTTTTCTATACAATTTTTCTAATTGTGAAATCTGACTTTTTTTAAGACCAGTTAATTTGCCGTATACTTTAATAAAATAATCCTCCATCAAGTTGCCAGAATACCACCACCTGTACATTTTAGCATATTTATTACTATCTTATATTATTAGCTTAATAAATTTCTTTTATTTAATTTCACTTTTCTTACTAAACTTTCACATATTACTCATAAAATTCTAACAACCTTTATATAACATTAAACTATGAATACCTCTAATACTAAAAATAAAACAAAACAATATTTCCCATATAGCTCTCATATACTGATCGTTAAACAATTATTAAGACTGAGGAGGTTATTATCATGACCAACTCTATATCTCGCTTAATCCTACTAAAAAATAATATCCCGTTTCAGGGATATCGAAGCCCTGATCCCAGGACTATTATGATGTCAGATAAAAACACTATTAATAATTATATAAAAGCAGGGAAGGATGTTATTGGCCCAGATTTTGTTCTTGGAGAGAGAACACTCGCTGAACTTCTAGCTGATAAACTACAATCAACACTACATTCATTACTGGATCCGGAAGTACAAGAAGAAGCTAAAAAAATTAGAATAGGTTTAGATTTAGTAGCTTAAATTAGCCTAATTTAATTATAAATAGTATAATTTAGTATAGCCTTATATGTGGAATATAAGACAATATTAGATACTTCTTACTGTCAGGATTTAACAATACAAAATAAAACCAGACACAACAAATCTTATTTAACATTTATTTGCTAAAACTTTACACATTTGTAGTTTTAGTTAATACTATAAAAAAGGAATTCGATATGAATAAAGAAAAAAACCTGGAAGTCATAGAATCTCTTCAAAAAACCGTAGAACAGATGAAAATCGATGATATTGAGGAATCACCAGAATCAGCTTATGAAAGCTTTCAATGCCAGTGCTGCGGTGAAGAAAAGTTTCTTGCAGGATCAGTAACTTACAATGAACATCTACTTTGCAATGAATGCGTTCTAACCGCTGAAATATCATTTGCTCTAGATAAAATAAAAAATATCGATGAGCTGATTGCCTCAATGGAAGACAAACGCTTTGATAATGTCTACAACTCAATCTTTGAGCAAGACGACAATGCAAATAACTAAAATCCTCTAAATAAGAGGATTTTTTGTATAAAAATACACAAAAACTTAAATAAGTGTTATAAATATTAAATACTTTACAATAGTGGGAGTGGAATATGATCGACAACAAAATTATAGAAGGGCTGACATTTGATGATATCCTGCTTTTGCCTCAGGAATCTGATGTATTACCAAAAGACGTCAATATATCAACAAAATTAACACAATCGATAGATTTAAATATACCAATTATCAGTGCTGCAATGGATACTGTAACTGACTCAAGGCTTGCTATTAGCATTGCGCGAGAAGGTGGTTTAGGCATTATACATAAAAATATGTCTATAGAAGAGCAGGCGCTCGAAGTAGAAAAAGTAAAAAAATCCGAAAGCGGTATGATAGCAGACCCAATTACGATGGATCCTGAGCAAAAAATATATGAAGCTCTTGAAGTAATGAGGAAATTCTCTATTTCAGGACTCCCAATAACTAAAAATGGTAAGTTAGTGGGTATTTTAACAAACAGGGATTTAAGATTTGAAACCAATTTGGGACAAAAAATAGAAGATGTAATGACCAAAGAAAATTTGGTTACAGCTCCTGTTGGAACCCCTCTTGAAGAAGCTAAAAAACTATTACATAAAAATAAAATAGAAAAACTCCTTGTTATAAACGATAATTACGAACTAAAAGGCTTAATTACGATTAAGGATATTGAAAAAGCAATACAGTATCCTCATTCCTGTAAAGATAATTTAGGAAGACTAAGAACAGGTGCGGCAGTTGGCCCAGCAAATGATAGAGATGAAAGAATTCAAGCCTTACTTAACGTAGGGGTCGATGTTATTTGCATAGATACAGCGCACGGACATTCCCAAAATGTAGTAAACGCTGTTAGAGGAGTGAAACAAATATTTCCAAGCATACAATTAATTGCAGGAAATATTGCAACAGGAGAAGCAGCAGAAGCTCTAATTAAAGCGGGAGTTGATGCTATAAAAATTGGAGTAGGTCCAGGATCAATATGTACAACAAGAATTGTTAGCGGAGTTGGCGTACCTCAGGTTACTGCCATTATGGAATCTCAAAAAATCGCTAATAAGTATAACATCCCTATAATTGCAGATGGCGGTATCAAATATTCAGGTGATATTGTAAAAGCCTTAGCATTAGGTGCCTGCTCAGTAATGATTGGAAGCCTATTCGCAGGAACAGAAGAAAGCCCCGGAGAAACTATCCTTTATCAAGGAAGAAGTTATAAACTCTATCGTGGCATGGGATCAATCGGTGCTATGAAAAAAGGCAGCAAAGACAGATATTTCCAAAGCCATGAAGATAATGATGTAAAGCTTGTACCTGAAGGAATTGAAGGAAAAGTACCATATAGAGGCAGCTTATCATCAAGCATATATCAGCTTATTGGTGGCTTAAGATCAGGTATGGGGTACATTGGAGCAAAAAATTTACAGGAATTAAGAGAAAAATCCAGATTTGTAAAAATCACTCAGGCTGGACTAAAAGAAAGTCACGTACACGACGTAATTATAACCAAAGAAGCACCCAATTATAGACTGGATTAAATAGTAATTAGCGGACATGAGGATGGAATAATGCTGGAAGTAGGTAATTTAGATAAAATTCTTATTTTAGATTTTGGCTCTCAATATACACAACTAATTGCAAGAAGAATAAGAGAACAAAAAGTATATAGCGAAATTCACCCGTTTAATTACAGTTTAGAAGAAATAATAAAATTTAACCCAAAGGGAATAATCCTATCAGGCGGTCCATCAAGTGTATATGATCAGGATGCACCAATTTGCAGCAAAGAAATATTTTCTTTAGGTATTCCAGTATTAGGAATCTGCTACGGCATGCAGCTTATGTCTCACTTGTTAGGCGGTAAAGTTGGCTATTCTAACAAAAGAGAATATGGAAGAGCTGTTATTGAGATTAAAAATACTACCGGATTATTTGATAATATCGATGCATCTGAATTACCAGTCTGGATGAGTCATGGGGATAAAGTAGACCAGGTTCCAGATGGTTTTACCCAATTAGCATTGAGCAATAATACTCCTTTTGCTGCAATTGCTGATTATCAGAGAAAGCTATACGGGGTTCAATTCCATCCGGAAGTAGCACATACAAATAATGGAATAGAAATTTTAGGAAATTTCATATTTTCAACCTGCCAATGTGACTCAAATTGGAATATGAAAAGCTTTATTGAAACTCAAATTAAAGAAATTCGAGAAAAAGTTGGTGATAAAAATATAATTTGCGGCTTAAGCGGTGGCGTTGATTCATCAGTTGCAGCAGTCTTATTACATAAAGCCGTTGGCGATCAACTTAAATGTATTTTCGTCAATAATGGTGTATTAAGAGCAAATGAAGCAGAAAAAGTAGTCAATGTTTTTAGAAATAATTTTCACATAGACCTTATTTATGTAGATGCAGAAGAAAGATTTCTTAATGCTTTAAAAGATATTACTGATCCTGAGCAAAAACGTAAAACAATCGGATTTGAATTTATTAAAGTTTTTGAAGAAGAAGCTAAAAAGATCGAAAATGTAGAATTCTTAGCTCAAGGAACTTTGTATCCTGATGTAATTGAAAGCGTATCATTTAAAGGGCCTTCTGTAACTATTAAAAGCCATCATAATGTAGGCGGTTTACCGGAAAAAATGAATCTAAAGTTAGTTGAACCATTTAGAGAACTTTTTAAAGATGAAGTCAGATTAGTCGGAAAAGAACTTGATATTCCTCTTGAAATTATTAACAGACAACCATTTCCAGGGCCAGGTCTGGCTATAAGAATTATAGGTGAGATAACAAAAGAAAGACTTGAAATTCTCAGAAAAGCAGATACAATCGTGGTTGAAGAAATTAAAAAAGCCAATTTGTACGATAAAATCTGGCAGTCATTCGCAGTATTACTCCCAGTTAAGTCTGTGGGCGTAATGGGGGATGAAAGAACTTACGAAAACGTTGCAGCACTCAGAATTGTAGACAGCCTGGATGGCATGACAGCAGATTGGGTGAAAATTCCTTATGACTTGTTAGGATTGATTTCAAGTCGTATAATAAATGAAGTTGAAGGAATTAATAGAGTAGTTTATGATATTTCTTCTAAGCCCCCAAGTACAATTGAGTGGGAATAAAATATAAATTTATATTTTTCACAAAATAGTTATAATATTTACATTAAATTTTGAAGGAGTTCAAAATTGCGGTTAATTTCAGTCGAGGAAATATCAAGTTATAAGATTCTTCCTTTTGATCTATACAATGAAAATGAAGAGATAATTTTAAGAGCAGGAGAGGAAATCACTCCTGGTAAGTTGCTTAAGCTGAGATACGTTTCCTCCTTATATGCTGATGTCAGAGAAGAACTAGAAGAAGATGTCATCGAATATCAGGATGTAGAATCTGAAGAAGATATAATTGAAGAATCTACTGATGAAGATGAAATATATCTTGAAGAAATTCAGATAAAAGAACCAAAAAGACGAAAGTCTCAAACAAAACCCAAAGATCCTGAAAAAGAAAAATTAGCTCATGAATACGAAAAAAAGCTAGAAGAAACTAAACATAAACTAGATTATGAAGGAGGAGATGACGAACCAAAATCTTCTATCCCCTTTGAACATATAACATATGAAAATGAGTTAAGTTGTATACCTGTAAAATCTCAATTATCTATCAAGAATGATTATAAAAAAGCTATTAACACTGTGATTGGAGATAGTGCAGAAGACAGCAAAGATATTTATCTAGATGTAAGAGATCAAATAGTAGAAGAAACTTTGCTTACCATAGACGACCTGATATATAAATCACAGTTAAAAGTTTATGGAGAGTACAACTATACTCATGGTATTAACGTTGCTGTTTTAAGTACAGCTCTAGCTTATAAATTAAAACTTAATGATTCACAAATCAAAGATGTTGCATTGGCAGCAATGCTACACGATATTGGGAAACTAAAAATCCCAAAAGAAATTGTAGAAAAACAAGCTTTAACATCAAAAGAATCAAAATTAATCCAATTACACCCTCAAGTGGGATACAGAATACTAAAAAAAGAAATGAGATTATCGGAAAGTATAGCATTAGTTGCTCTTGAACATCACGAAAAAAATGATGGATCCGGTTATCCTTATGGAATATCGGGTGAGCAAATAAGCTTATATAGCCAAATAGTTATGATTTGCGATGTCTATGATAATTTAACCTCTAACCGAGGCCTCATAAAAGTCAAAAATTCGAAAGAAGCAATAAAAACATTACTTGATGGGGGTTCAAAATGGTTTACACCTTGGATTTTGTATACTTTTGTATATATGTCAAATTATAATGATACATTACCATTGGCACCACACTAAATTTAATATATATTAAATACAATTAATTAACTAGAAAACTTATAAAAATTGAAAATAATAGTAATAGGTGGAGGATTAGCCGGAACAGAGGCTGCCTTACAATTAGCCAAACAAGGCATAAAAGTTGATTTGTATGAAATGCGCCCTAACAAGGCTACAGGGGCTCATCATACGGAGAATTTGGGAGAATTAGTATGCAGCAATAGTCTTGGATCAAATGATATGGAAGTTGCAAGTGGACTATTAAAGCAGGAATTAAGAATTCTAGATTCTTTCTTAATGAATATTGCAGATAAATGCAGAGTTCCGGCAGGAAATGCCCTTGCTGTTGATAGAGAATTATTTGCTCAAGAAATCACAGAATTAATTAATTCAAACCCAAATATTAACGTGATTAGAGAAGAAATAGGGCCATTAACATCAGATGCGCTTTCAAAGTCAATTTCTGACTTTACAGGATCAAATCACTTATACTTCTTTGATGCAATTGCACCAATAGTTGAGAAAGATTCTATAAATTTTGATATAGCTTTTTGGGCAAGCAGATATGGAAAAGGAGAAGCCTCATACATTAACTGTCCAATGAATGAGGAAAAGTATAACAGGTTTTACGAGATTTTAACTAATTCCCCTAAAATTGAGTTAAAAGAATTTGAAAAGGGTTCAAAATTTTTCGAATCCTGCATGCCAATCGAAGTAATGGCATCAAGAGGCAAAGATACTTTAAGATATGGACCGATGAAACCGGTAGGATTAATTGATCCGAGAACTAATCAACAACATTATGCCGTAGTTCAGTTGAGACAGGATAATATGTCTGCAACACTATATAATTTAGTCGGTTTCCAGACAAACTTAAAATGGGGAGCCCAAAAAGAACTTATTCAAAGCATACCAGGTCTTGAAAATGCTTCAATTATACGATTTGGAGTTATGCATAGAAATACCTTTATCTATAGCCCAACTGTGCTAGAATCAACCCTTCAAACAAAATCAAGAGAAGATCTGTATTTTGCAGGACAAATAACAGGAGTTGAAGGCTATACTGAATCTATCGCTACAGGATTACTTGCAGGAATCAACCTCGGTAGATTTTTGAACGATAAAAAACCTATACAACTTGATTCTGTTTCTATGCTTGGCGCATTATGCAGTTATATTACATTTCCTGAGCATAAGAATTTTCAGCCAATAAATAGCAATTGGGGCATATTAAAACCTTTAGACATAGACCGAAAGACACAAAAAAACAAAAAGCTAAGAAATAAGCTTTTTGTTGATGAGTCATTGAGTTATATGAGGAGATTAGTTAGTGAGTTAATATAAAATTCAGAATTTCTCCAGGTTTAAAAAATCT
>Ga0208977_1000756_pt1 | contig 20417 bp, 14 predicted proteins | sample RifOxyA2_FD_184030 | JGI IMG/M metagenome (GOLD analysis project Ga0208977, IMG submission 184030) | Groundwater microbial communities from Rifle, Colorado - Rifle Oxygen_injection A2 (SPAdes) | ecosystem: Environmental > Aquatic > Deep subsurface > Groundwater | place: Rifle, Colorado, United...
ATTTGCTTCTTGAAGCAAGACAAGGAATTGTCGCGAAAGAGCTTGAAGATGCCAGAAAAGAAGGAGATAAATTCAGAGAAATAGATATAAATGAAGATAAGTTAAGAGAAAAAACAGGCGACGAATTGGCAGACGTATTGACAGTAGCTCTTACAAGAAAAGAAGGAGAATCGTTACCAAAATGGAAAACAAGAGTGGACACATTGGCACGAGGAATTAACGACAGAGCTGCAAGACTTCCGGCAACGGAACAGGGACTTGAAAAAATGCGTCTCGCATTAAGACTCTGCATCCGAGCAAGCGAACAGATCGCAGCCAAACAGGCGCCGATAGACAAGGCTCAAAAAGAAATACAAAAACGCGAAAGATACGAACAAGTGCTTAACTCAAGCATCGAATTGTTTGATGCTCTCGCAAGATTAACACCGGGAGAAGAACAATCAGAAGTGGAAACAGGCCAAATAGATATGTCGGCATATTCACCGGAAGAACAAGAATCCATCAAGTTGATGGAAGAGGCTTTCAGCGGAAGAGACCTTGAAGCGACTCAATATGAATTGAGCGAAGGAGAACAAGGACATGGAAAAAGGAACTTAAATCCTTTAACACGAAGATACACTCTTGAATCTGCTCGAACAGACATGATGGCAAGGGTGCATACCGGATATGAAGGCGGACGAGACCATATAGATGCAGGTCAAATGAAAGTGCAGCTTAAGAATATGATGATCGAAGGACTTAGAAATTACTCAATGAATCCAAAAATAGATCTTGTAAAAGTTGCCAAAGAACTTGGCATAGATGCAGGAACTGTAGAGGAAGATATTAAGGAACTCAAAAAAGCCCTCGACAAAGAAGTTAAGAAAAACGAACCGAATACAGAAGAAATAAACAAGTTGAATAAATTGATTAGAGCCAAAAATGATGCGCTCGTCTCAATAATCGAGGTGAAATTCAAGAACATGGAATTGCGCCCCGGAGAACTGACGGACACACAACGCGAATTCATACAACTCGGATATTTACATTCAAGAACTGTTGAATTGGGAGCACAAAGAGCAAGATCAAAAGCTGAAATAGTAAGAGAATACACAGGCGGTCCTAATGGAGAAATGATAAACGCACTCGTACAAGACGTACTAACAAGCGTCGATCTAACTCCTCAACAAACGGAAGAACTCGCAAAATCCATATCGGAACAGGTGAACAGACAGATGACACTTCCTACAGCACAAGCCATAGAAGAAGCCGTAAGAGCATCTATCGAGACACAACCATCAGGCATCAGAGAGATCCCAGTAGCAGGAGTGATGTTGATATTAGATCCTGTAAAAGGAATACAAAACATCATCTTATCCCCTATAATAAATTTGCCTTATAAATTAGGTTTCATCGACATACCTATTAATATCAAGACAAACGGATATTTCTCAATAGACCAAATATTACCGGGATATGGGAAACCGATAAACGTAATAGATACTGAAAAATTCGACGTAACAGTAACTCCACATATCAATGTATTGGGAGCAAGTGTAACGGCATCTGCAATATACGGAAGAGAAGGCAAGCTTCAACTCGGAGTCGGAGGAAGCCTTGGGGTATCTTTCATAGGATTACCACCGAGTTACAGCGCACATGTTTCATTGCAAGACAACGCCGCAGACTCAGTAGAGATGCGTGTCGAGAGAGAAATGACAAGAGCTCAACTGGATCAAATTCCGGATCCTGCACAATACAGAGAAGCATCATTGAGAGAAATGAGGAAACTTCCTCAATTTCAAGCTGCAATAGAAGGAATAGACGATCCGGCCGTTCAAGATGAGGTTTTGATATACGCTTACAATATGTCAAAACAACAAGCCGATTACGCAGGAAAAGAAAAATTCGTACAACCGGTCAGAGGATTAAAAGTAGGCTTCGTAACACCGGACGCATTATTGACTGTTCTCTTCCCAAATAAAAGCAAACTACAAAGTATAAAAGGAACATTATCTCATTTACCGGCAGTTATACCTATCGCATTCATTACGGTAACAATAGGCGCCACTCGAGTCGTACCTTTCATAACAAAAGAAAACGAAATCGCGAACTTGCTTGGTGTCACAGACCCTGAAATAAGAAGAGAAATCGAACAAGCTGCAAGAGAACAAAAAGACAGATTATTATCCGCAAATCCATCAACATTCATGGCTGAATCGGGAAGAGTTCAGATAGATCCGGAAACGGGAAGAATGGAAATCGAAAACAGAACTCTCAATGTCGATCTTGGCAGAGGCATAGACGCATATAATGAAGTATTCGCGGAAAGCGGAATCACATTAGCACGCGACGAAAGAGTTGATGAAAGATTTGAAAACAGAGCATTCAGGCTTTCTTTCGCTAAGAACATGTTAAGAAGCACAACAGTCGAATTACATATGGACGGCCAAACCGAACCGGAAACACACCTTATCACAGGCGACCCATCAGATCCGGAAGCTCCAAGAACATTGGACAACTTATATTTGGCATTCGATAGAATGCAAGGCAACCTAACCATGGAAATGCGCACAATAAACATGGGCGGCGTTGACGAATTCGGCAATACAAACAAGATGGTAATAACAATCAAGACAAATCCTTTCAGATCAAACGAAGATATTCAGAGAGATGAAGCGAGCTACCTTACATTAACAGCGGACAGATCTGTTCGCGAGGTGGCAAGAAAAGGCGCAGCTAAACGCAACGGAATCCTTTCATGGGACGAATTGAAAGGAGAAGAAGGCGCAACTCATAGAGAAGAAATCCTCTCGACAAAAACGCCAGAAGCATATGAAGCCAGATTAACAGCCTCTCATGAGAGAATCAGGACTGCAATCAACGGCAAAACCGAAACTGCAACAGAAAGACTTGCGGACGGGAACCTCTCGGAGTTTGCAAAGAAAATCATGCCGGAAATTTCAACGGAGTTCAAAGGCTTATCCACAATGCAAATCGGACCTGACGGAAAACTTACAGGCATAGATTATGCAGACTTAACAGCGCTCATAAACATAAAAGCACTAGCGGACACAACGATCGCAAGAGAACTCGACACACATGAAATGAACTATATAGTGAACCGCCTCGTAGTTGAAAGCTTCCACCAAAACAGGAATCCGGAAGCATTGAAAGCTACTATAGATAGATTCTTCCAACCTCAATTGGAAGCGATGTTCGTTGCTACAAATACAATCCCAGATACCGACGAAGGCAAGGCAACAGCAAAAGAATTTGCCAGTACAATCATCGCATCCCTCAATTACGAACAACTTCTAACAGCCGACCTCGAAACACAAGAATCAAACGCAGGAGACATCCCACGTGGCGCATCGATGCTTACAATCGTAGGAACAAACGGCATTTCAGGTTTGAGACAAATGCTATCGATGGATAAAGGCACTATCGGAAATCTTCTAAACACGTCTCAACCGCTTGAAAGAATACCTGTAGAAAAAAGACCTCAATTCAGACAAATGGCACTTGAACTTTCAAGCGCATTACCTGAAGCAAAAGGTGAAACATTCTTAAGAAGCCCGTTGGCAATAAAATTTGCCGAACTTGCTCCTATCCTTCTCGGACCTGACGCAAGCGATAATTTGGCAAAATTATACGAGATGGATCAAGCACAATTAAACGCAGTACTTCCATTAGAACCATGGAAAGGCGTTTACGCAAAATTCGAGGAACTTGTAAAAACATTCCGAGATCACCAAGTTTCAGGCGACGCAACAATGGTGTGGACCAATGCTGACGGAATGAATTTCGTCATCAGAGATACTTCGGATTATTGGACAGGCGTTTACAGAAAATGCGCCAATCCGGGATTGATCGTAAACGAAAGTTTCGCTATAAAACCGATTCAGGGTACAATAACATTGGCTCAAGCAAGAGCTCTTCAGGGCGTCGACTTCGCAACCAACAAGAATTTGTATGATGTCTATGTGGGAGTTGCATTGACGGAGTGGACGGATCGTGATGAAAGTAAAAATGCCGGAAACAACTCAGACACAGAAGGAGATGCAAATACCAGTGACGACTCGGATGATCAAACACCAGACGACCCAGATGACTTGGACTCAGGTCACTAAACAGAAAATAAGATTTAAATAAATCATGAGCAATCGAAATAAAAAAATCATTGCAATATCAACATTGGCGATAATAACGCTAAGCCAATTTCAAATGATTGCGCATGCAAGTAGTAATCCGGTTGTAACAGTCGAAGATCCGATCTATCAAACAGAAACATGTGAAGGAATAGATGAAGATGATGAATATACATGGCCATGGCATTCTCACAGCTACACAAATACCTCGGGACCTACTCGCGGAGTTGAATATTGGGCATATTTCAGTGAATTAAGAATCTTACTGGATGATGAATTCATGGATTACGTAGACTTAGACAGCATGCTGTGTACAACAAATGTCACAGGTTCATATGTAAGTTGCGACGGAGGTAGTTACCGCCAAGACTCAGACACAACTGTAACGGTCACATTAGACGAATCAGACCAATACATAGAATGGAGCTGGGGATCTGATTCATCTGACTGGCCATCAATAGCTGGAGATATGTACAGCAGTGATGAAAGAGATGGCGTAACTTACGAACAAACGGTAGAAAAAGGAGTAAAATTCAAATTTAAAGATGATGCCCCAAGCGGAATAACGGTTACAACAAATTCCGAAATATACATGATCTTATACACATGGACAGAAGATGATGAATGGGAAAGATCCGACACGGACTGGGGAGATTGGCATTGGAATACAGACTCCGCACCGGTTTCAACAACCTACGAATGCGAAGAAGAAGAACTTTACTGCGCCGACCTAGAAATGTCCCCCACAACCCTAACAGCCGAAGAAGCAGAAGGCACAGTAACAGTGGAAGCTTCATCAGTTGATCAAAACGGTGATGACTGGGAAGACGCAGAAGATTTCGAAGAATATAAGTATTGGGCGGAGAACGAAGAGGGAGACGACTCAAGCGGAACTTTTCGAGAAAATTATTTGTCCGGATTTCCGGGAGGCACAGGCAATCCGCTCGAAACGGAAGACAACAAGGTTTATTACTACAATGGCGATGCCGGAGATACGATTTACGTTTGTGCGGTTAACTCCGCAGGCAATTGTATTTCAGACTGCCGCGCCAGCGTCGCAAGCGAATCCGCACCGGTAACGTGTACAGACCTCGACCTAACTCCAGACTCTCTTACATCAGATGAAGCGGAAGAAGACATTGAACTAAATATCGAAGCAACAGGCAGCGATGGAAACAATTGGACAGACGCAGATGAATTCAACGGATACTATTACTGGGCGGACTCTTATGTCGGAGACACCGCAATAGGAGAATTTTTTGACACATGGATTTCTTGGTCGGGTTCAAACCCATTCACAGACTGGGATGAAACAGCCTACTACAAAAACGGCGAAGCGGGCGACACCATAACCGTCTGCGCCCTTGATACATCAGGACAATGTATAGACGCATGTACGGATTCTGTCTCAAGCGACGTGCCATCAGTAGACTGCGACAACCTCACGATTACAGCTCCGGCAACATACAACAGTTCAACATTAACCGCATGCTTCGACATAGACGTTGAAGAATACAACACAGACGGATCTGAAAGAGACGGTATAATCTGCTACGAAGCAATAGACTTTGCGACAGGTACAAGAACAACGCAAGGTACGTTCTCGGACGGCACAAGAACCGCAGTCGGACGTATCTGTACAAGAAACGATGTCGAATACTGCAACGGAAATCAAGGAGATACTATAACTGTTTATGATCAAACTTATCCGACAATTTGTTTGGATACGCTTGAACATAACTTCTGCGGCGATGCGATTCCGCAATCACCAAATGATGATGGACAAACCGAGCAATGCGACGACGGAAATGATGTAGATACGGATAGCTGTTCCAACACATGTACGACTCCAAGCGGTCCGGGCGGAGATGACAATCCGGGAGGCGACAGCGGTCCAGGTGGCGATAGTGGACCGGGAGGTGACTCAGGTCCGGGAGGCGACAGCGGACCGGGAGGAGACTCAGGTCCGGGAGGCGATACAGCTCCGGGCGGAGACACAGGCCCAACACCAACAAATCCGGAAGCGGGCGAACTTGAAAAAGAAGCACAATCTTACAACTTCACAATATATGGTTCGGGCACTGCAGATTCGGCAATACTCGCCCACGATGAAGACTACATTTATTACACATTGACCTACACGGCAGGGTCATCCGACGAAGTGACAATCACAGACTCTATCGCATCGGGAGGGATAGATGGAAGCCTCGGCATCGGATCTTATCTTTATTACGAGTCAGGCTCCTTCTCAATCACTCCAGCAATTTCAATATGCGCAGAAGAATCAACAGAAACTTGCTATGAACTAGCAAGCTCATCCAATCCGCTAGCAGGAATTACAATAAGAAATTTAACAGAAGGATACAGCTTAGAAATCAACTATACGGCAAGAGTCGATTCCAATCTCGACTGCGACAATCCTCCAGAAGGAGTTTGTCTTGCAGAATCATACATAAACGAAGCTGAAGCCCAAGAGATAGAAATAGAAAACCCTCTCACGGCCTACTCGACAGTCACAGTTATCTGTCCTTACGTCCTGACGAGAAACGCAGGAGATGTTTATCTTGAAAACCAACTCGATGCCGGAACAAACATCCTTTGCATCGCAAACGATTTTGCAAATTCTGACGGTATAGTTCTGGTCGCTCAAGAACTTGACTCAATACCACTTGAAACAATTCTCAACAGTTTCTCAAGCTACATTACGGAATTATTTTACGCCACTCAAGACGACTGGCTCGTTGCAAGCATCATAGAATCATCAGAAAACCACATCGCAAGAGCGATGTACAATTTCAACACAATAACTCCCGTAACAACCGATATGACGGCAACAGACTGGGATGACCTTGAAGCACTTAAGAACGAAAATAATCTTGCAGAAGAAATTTATTATTTCGATGGAAATAACAATACAAACGATCTGACAATCGGCGACGGATCCAACTTCACAGTCCCACAAGGCGCACACACAATCATAGTCGAAAACGGAGATCTTTATATCCAATCAAACATCAAATACATAGATGCGAATTTCGGATTTAATTACTACCTGTATGAAAGCGATGCTGACTATACAGCTCTCGCATCACTCGCAATAATCGTCTTAAACGGAGACATCTACATAGATCCGAACGTAACAGATTTATCAGGAGTTTTCTATATGGATTCCGGATCAATGCAAAGTGAAGGTGGCGTAACAAGAGGCGCAATCGGCGACCAACTTAGAATTTACGGCTCTGTTTACGGCGATATTGACCCGATTATCGAGGACAGCGGATTCGTAGGCCCTCCGGAACTTGACCACGGTTCGATTGTAATAAGATATGACGAAAGAGTTATTTTGAACACTCCGCCGGCAATTTCGGAATACATTGATGTATATTCCGAAAAAACAGCCAGATGAAAAAGAAAATCTTGTACATTTTGCTAATAGCCACCCTGATAACATCAGGAATAATTTTACTTGAGAACACAGAAAACAGGACACAGAAAACGGAAGAAATCGAAACAACAGAAGAACCACAAGAAATAGGAAGAGAAGAAGTTGAAACCGCAATAAAACTTGCCGGAGAAAAACTGAAAGACGATCTGAAAACAAACGGTCAGTTCAATTACATTTACGACCACGCATCGGATTACACTACGGACTCTTACAGCATGGTACGCCACATATCCGGAAGCAACGCGCTCGTAGCTCTTTATAAATTCACAAAAGACGAATCTTATATTGAAGCCGCAAAAACAAGCATAGATTTTTTCATGCAATATCTAATAACCGAAGGAAACAAGTCATATATTTTATACGAATATGAAAACGAAAATGCAGACACCGGCTCGCAAGCACTCGCACTTATAACGTTAATAAATTACGAGAACGAAACCGGCGACATTCAATATAGCGACACCATAACGCAACTCGCGAATTTCCTATTATCGATTCAAAACGAAGACGGAAGTTACAAAAATTATTACCCGAAAGATGATCCGGATTATGCAATGGCAACAGAACTTTTCACAGGAGAAGCAAATTTCGCAATCATGCATATGCTCGAAAGAACGGGAGAAACAAAATATCTCGCCGCCCTCCAGAAATCTTATGATTTTGTGAAAAACTACTTCGAAAGTACCTACTCATCACCGATAGTTTCTTGGAACTCAAACGCATTCGCAAGACTCTATAAATACACCGACAACGCAGAATATGCAGACTTGGTAATAGAAATGACAGACTGGCTGCGAAACTTGCAATACAAAGAAGATAATATCGATGACCCTCTTTATGTCGGCGGATTCCGCACGGAGGACCCAGAACAATGGCTCACTTGTACAACGGGAGCATTTGGAGAAGGAATCAACGCCGGATTATCAGCCATTCGCGACCAAGGGGATAAAGACCTCGAAGAAAGTTACGACGAAACCATAAGCCTCGCTATAAAATATCTGTTAAGCGTACAGCACGAAGACGGCAGCTTCAACGCAAGCCCTTCGCAGGAATGGGTCAGAATAGATTTCAACACGCACGCAATAATGACACTACTCGGAGCGCTCGAAAACTATGTGTATTAGGCCGGTAGCGAAGCGAACGGCCCTCTACTATCAACCCGTTTGCGTATGCAAACACCACGCACGAAGGGCGCATATTATCAAGCTTGTTTGTGTATACAAACTCCTTCTTTTTCTGCTAAAATAGCCTCCCATAAAAACATCAGATGAGCGCACAGCCCATTTTCATGCACGGAGAAGACTGTTTTTCCCTTCAGGAGAAGATCAACACTTGGAAACGCGAGTTTGAAAAACGCCATGACGGCGACATCAATATAACGGAATTGAACGGCGAATCAATCACTTCCGAAGAGATCGCAAACACAATCGCCACACTCCCATTTTTTAGTGAGAAGAGATTGATTTTGATAAAAAATTTCCTAACCGAACAACCGACCGAAGAACAGAAAAAACTTATCCCACGACTTGCCGACATACCTGATACATCAGTAGTTGTTTTTTATGAATTAACTCCTCCCAAGAAAATTTTCAGCCTATACAAACATCTCGCCAAGACGGCAAAAGTGTACGAATTCGAAAGCCTTAAACCTGCAGCATTAAACAAGTGGATAACAGAACGCGTAATAAAAGCGGGCGGAAAAATAAATGCACTCGCCACTTCATATCTGGCAGAACAAACAGGTGCAAATCTTTGGCGCTTATCATCCGAAATCGACAAGCTCATAAGTTATACCAACTGCACCGAAATCACCTCAAAAGACATCGACCTCTTAACACGCGCCAGCACCGAATCCAACATCTTCAGATTAACTGATCAACTCGGCCAACGCCGCACCGCCGAAGCCATAAAAACCCTTAACGAATTGCTCGAAAGTGGCGAACAACTCCCCTACATCTTCGCCATGATCGCACGCCAATTTAGAATACTTATCGAAGTAAAAGATATGATAAGAAAAGGTCTAAACCGCCAGCAAATAATAGACCGCCTTAAGGCCAACCCTTTCGTCGTAACTAACGCCATGGCACAAGCCCGCAATTACGAACCTGAACAATTAAAACGAATCCACTCGCGTCTCCTCGAACTCGACACCAAATCGAAAACCGGCAAAATCCCATACCTTGCGACACAGAAGAATCATTACCTGCTACATATAGAGAAACTGATCGTGGAAGCGGGAAAATAAAAGAGGTCATAAGTCTTAAGTCTTACAACCTCTCTTTTTCACTATGTCACTTCTTCAACTTCCCCTACTTCTTCAATAACTTCCGAGGTACTCCTGTATCTCCCACTGACTCACGGTCATTCTGTACCTATCCCACTCATCGATTTTAACACGTCTGAAAGCCTGATAAACATGCTCGCCTAGCGCCTCTCTAACAATTTCATCTTTTTCAAGTTTCTTCAACGACATCATCAAGTTTTCATTAAGAGATTCGATACCAAGTTCAGCGATTCTATCACCGGTAAATTCATAAATATCTTCTTCTACGGGAGCCGGAGGCATAAGACCTTTCTTAACACCTTCAAGACCTGTCGCAAGCATAACGGCAAAAGCCAAATAAGGATTAGCCATAGGATCCGGACATCTAAGTTCACATCTTGTGGCATGAGGAGCGGTAGAAGGAGTAACCATCGGAACTCTGATAAGAGCAGACCTGTTTTTTCGAGCCCAAGCTATATAAACAGGAGCCTCGTATCCGACAACAAGCCTCTTATAAGAATTTACGGTAGGATTTGTAATAGCGTTAAACCCTCTAATATGCTGCAACTGCCCAGCCATAAAAGATAATGCTGTCTTACTCAACCCATATTGATTACGTGCATCGGAATCATAGAAAAGATTCTCCCCTGTCTGCAGAGAAGCAAGGCTCTGATGCACATGCATACCGGTACCGTTTACGCCTGTTATAGGCTTGGCCATAAAAGTCGCATGCAAACCGTATTTAGCCGCAATAGCCTTCAAAACAGTCTTGAAAGTAATCGCATTATCGGCAACCGTTAAAGCGTCTCCATATTTGAAATCTATCTCGTGTTGCCCGTGTGAACACTCGTGATGTAACGCCTCAACCTCAATTCCCATCTCATCGAGCGCAAACCCCATATCATTCCTTATTTCGATAGCCAAATCGTTCGTCTGATCAAAATATCCGGCCTTATCGTTAGGAAGAGCTTTCAAATCACCATTCTCCTTTTTAAACAAAAAGAATTCCAATTCAGGTCCCGTATTGAATTTGAAACCCATCTCCTCAGCCTTCTTAAGCTGCCTCTTGAGAACTCCTCTCGGATCTCCGGGGAACGGTTCACCGCTTGGCAAATAGACATCGCAAATTATTCTGGCAATCACATCTTTCCGATCCTTGGTCCACGGTAAAACAGCAAATGTATCCAAATCAGGCTTCAAGTACATGTCGCTCTCTTGAATTCTCATAAATCCTTCTACGGAAGAACCATCAAACCAAACATTTCTATCTATCGCCTCGCTAAGCTTATGAACCGGAATCGTGAGCGCCTTAACCATTCCAAGCACGTCCACAAACTGCATATTTACATACGCAACATGCGCCTCCTCGCATTTTTTCAGAACATCTTCTTTTGTCATACCGGTGCGTTTTTTATACGCATAATCGTGATGAGCCATGATTTTTTTGGTTAGTGGTAAAAATTTCTTACGGGCATGAAATACCACAGGGCTTGCGAACAAAAAAGGTGATTTTCGAGTTGAAATTCTGAGTGTAAAAATTCCCGACAGCACTCCCGTTACACAAGCCGACTTGCCATATCGGAAAAAGATCGTAAATCATCCTCCGGGGGATGGCGCACTCCAACTCAACAGAGTATCAATCCTACACCTTCGATTTTTCTCCGCGGGGAGAAAAACACACAATCTTGACCACCAACCCAAACCCGTTATACACTATCGCTGTCGGACTTTTCTACAACAGAAATCTAATTGACAATGCTTCAAAAAATACTCGAAAACATAGGCCTCACAAAAAAAGAATCAAAAATATATCTCTCAGCGCTCGAATCAGGCACAGCTCCCGTTTCACGCATCGCGCGCAAGGCCGGCATAAACCGAGTCACCGCCTACGACACTCTTGATAAGCTGATCCAAAAAGGCTTCATTACCAAACACAAAAGAAAAGACTCGCTCTATTTCAATGCCGTCGATCCGGAAATAATCGCACTCGACTTCCGTGCACGTGCCCGCGACTTGCGCAAATCACTGCCGGATTTCAAGCGACTGAAAGGCGAAACACCTCACCCTCAAATCCAATATTTCGAAGGACTTGAAGGAATTAAAAAAATCTACCTCGACACCCTAAACGCCAAGACCGAAATCCTGAATTACGCCGACTCAAAAGGAATTCGTCAGATGTGGCCCGAATACGACATTGAATATGTCGAAAAAAGAGTTAAACGAAAAATTTACCTCCGAGGAATCTCCCCCGCCGACGAACACGGCAAAAAGGTGAAAGCCGAAGATTGGAACAATTACCGCGAAATCCGCCTCGTCGATTCGAACGAATTCGACTTCTCAAACGAAATCAACATCTATGACAACAAGGTCGCAATCGTCTCGTTCTCACCAACTCCTCTGGGAATGATTATCGAAAACGAAAGCATCGCACTAACCCAAAGAGCAATATTTAAAATGGCATGGGGGTTTGCAGGAAGATAGAAACTAAGAAACAATATCCTGACTCGGAAAACAACGCTGTGCAATAGAAGCCCTTACACCCTTACGCATAGTAGCAGGAACTTGGTCTGGAAATCTTTTTGCAAACCTTTCAAGCCCTGTCAGAACAGTTCCTTCTTGAGGATCAACTATTTCTGGCGATGACATACCTCCATTGGCAACAAAAGCAGAAGCCCTTGCAATAGGAGGCTGAGTTCCGTTTTCGAAATAAGTCACAACCTGAATATCCTTACCGTCATATTTACCAGCAACATCCATATTTGCACCCATATTTTTCAATATTAAAAAATAATTTTTCAGCTCGCCCACTCTATACAAAACGCAACTCCGTGTCAAAGGTTTTACTCAAGCGCTAAACACTATCCATTCTTAACAACTCCATTTTTTCGCCCATCTTCCAGTCTCCCAAACCAATCATTCAATCTCTCAATAACCGACCCCGTCTTCTCTCCTTCCTTCGCAAAAATCGGCGTTATACTCGAATCAACAACTCTCATAAAAGCCCTGCGGCTATCTTGAACTGAAAGAACCAAAACGGCATCCCATTCACCAACTTCCAAATCCCTGAGTCCTTTTTCGGCATTAACACTTCTAACATCTGCAACACCTCTACGTCTCAACGCATCAACCACTCCGTTTGCGGAAGGACTGAAAACAGCAACCCTCTTTCCTTCCAAATAATTAGGCGCTTGCAATTTTGGCATTTTTATAACAGGAGCAGTAGAAGCTCCAACATCACTCACCTTCTCTGTAAAACTAGCAGGAACAACCGGCGTTGTGGCAACTTTTTTAGGATTCGGAACTCGAGCAGTACGAACAGGCTTTCTGACGGCATCTTCTTTTTCTTTAAGATAATCAGCCAACAAACCAAGAACCTTAATTTGAACCAAATACGCCTGAATCTCCGAGTAAACCCTATACAGAGCCCCTGTCGTTATATTCACAATATCCTCACCAACCTTACGTCCAAGAGTATCTACACTCGATGATTCAACTCTTTTAACAGAAGCACCACCATTTCTTGCCCTCATCATATTTTGAACCTTTGGAGAAGTAATTCGTCTAGACTCCGCATCAGAAGCAGCAACAATACCTGAATTAACAAGTATTGATTCAAGAGAATCGCGTAAAACGAGAATATTTGCACTATCGGTAACAATCTCACTAACCGGCTTCAAGTCGGAGTTAGGTTCTACTGAAAAACCCATTAATTCAGAAGTTATAGGAAATTCCATACCGGCACCATTGACAGATACAAAAACCAAACTGCCCTCCTTTTTAAGCACAAAATCCTTCAAATCACTCATAGCTCGTGTGATTTTTCGCTGAACTTCTACCGCCTTAATCTTATCTTCATCGGTTAAAACACGATCAACAAAATCTTCAAGATTATCAAGCATGTTTAAAGCCCTAACAGCATTAACTCTCGCAAAAGAATCCCTAGCATCTGCTATTTCATCCTTACACTCAGCTAAACGAGGATCGTCGGTTGATATTTCACATCTTTCAGCCATATTTTATTGAAATTAATTTATAACGAGCAGTGATTATAACCAAAATCGCAAATACGTCAAGTACCGCAGTTTTGGCTTGCATTGGCCATCTATCAAATAAACCCCACTTCTCCATCTGCAATCTGCCATCTGCCATCTACAAACTACCCCCTACCCTCATCACCACATCTTCATCGAACTGTCTTCCTATAATCTGAAGCCCTATCGGCAAACCTCCACTCGACATACCACAAGGAGCGGACATAGCCGGCAAACCGGCAACACTAACAGGTATCGTAAGCGCATCGGCCATATACATCGCCAAAGGATTGGCAAGATTCTCACCCAACTTGAATGCAGGAGTTGGCGCAACAGGAGCGCACAATACATCAACCTCCTTAAACACACGATTAAAATCTTCAATAATAAGAGTCCTAACTTGCTGAGCCTTCTTGTAATAAGCATCGTAATAACCAGCCGACAACAGATATGTTCCAATGATAACCCTTCTCTTGATTTCGTCTCCGAAACCATTCCCACGAACAAGTTCGTAATACTCATCCAGGTCCTTAACAGCTTTATCCAATCCCAAACCGAATCTTACGCCGTCATATCTGGCCAAATTAGCCGACAACTCTGCAGGCATGGAAATATAATAAATCGCCACCGCATATTTGGTGGAAGGCAAAGAAACTTCTTTCACAATCGCACCTTTCTTTTTAAGACCATCAATCGCACCCATCACAGCAGTCTTCACCTCCGAAGTAACACCTTCACCGAAATACTCTTTCGGAACACCTATTTTCAATCCTTTGACGCCACCCTTAAGAGCACTCAAATAATCAGGCACGGGTTTATTCGGAGTGGTCGAATCATGAGAGTCATGTCCTGCCAAAATCTGCATGATAATAGCTATATCCTCAACACTTCTGGCAAAAGGCCCGATCGTATCCCAACTACTCGCCATAGCGATAACCCCATATCTAGAAACGCGACCATAAGTCGGCTTCATCCCATAACATCCGGATAGAGAAGCTGGCTGTCTGATTGATCCACCGGTATCGGTTCCCAAAGCACCAAGACACATATTATCGACAACAGCGGCAGCACTTCCTCCGCTTGATCCTCCGGGAACACGCTCAAGATCATGCGGATTTCTTGTAACCCCGTAACAAGAATGCTCGGTTGAAGATCCGCACGCAAACTCATCCATATTCGTTCTTCCTAAAATAATTGCGCCTTCACTCTGCAATCGTTCAATAACGGTAGCGGAATATGGAGCCTTAAACCCTTTCAAAATTCGCGAACCAGCGGTAGCCTCATGCCCTTTTATACAAAAAATATCTTTTATACCAAAAGGAATCCCCGACAAATAACCCTTAATCCCCTTCTTATCACAAGCCTTCGCCTGAACGATAGCCTCGTCTTCAAAAACTTCAATAAAAGCAAAAACATCCTTGTTTCTATCCCCTATCCGTTTAAGACACGCACGAGTCAGCTCTTCGGAAGAGAATTTCTTCTTCTTAAGCCCTTCATGCGCTTCGCTGATTGTAAGTTGATTGAGAGAGCTAATAGATTATAGGTTATAGATTGCGGAATAAAATTCTTGCTTCTTCTTCCGGTATTCGCAATTCGGTATTCGACATTCCTCTTCACAACACTTTCTTCACCTTCACCTGTCTTCTCTCCACTTCAAGAGGAGTACACTTAAGAAGCTCATCTTTCGCGACAAAATCAACAATCTCATCCTCGCGCATAACATTCGACAAACCGGTTACCTGAGAAGTCGGAGCAACACCTGCCGTATCAACTTCATTGAGAACATCCATATACTCAAGAACCCCTTCAATCTGCGAAGTGAATTTTTCAAGCTCCTCATCTGTCAGCTTAATACGTGCCAAATGAGCAACCTTAGATACTTGTTGTTTTGTAATCTTTGCCATACGACAAAGATTTTAACACATTATTTCTTTTTACCCCAAGAAAACAAACTTCTAACTTGAGAGCCTATACGTTCCAAGACCGAAGCAGGTTTTTCCACTACCACTTCAGGCATTGGAAGCACGATATCGTCAGGTTCCACATAAGTAACACCATCCTCTTCAACCTCAAGACCGCTTAAATCAACATCATCAGCCAATTCGTCATCTTCAAGACCATCCAAATTTATATCATCAGGCTCAACAGCGGGAGTAACAACCTTCAGACTACGAACCGGAGCTCTTTTCAATCGGGAACGCATACCAATAAGAGGATCATAACCCGATACTCCTTGTTCTCTCATCGGAACAAAAGATTCAGCGGAAGCCTGCTCCGAATGAATATCCAAACTCGACGAAGAAGCTCCCCCGTCATCAACATTCAACATTGCACCATCGGTATCGATCGTCGAAGTTTCTTCTGGCTTAACAGTACCGCAAGATTCTCCTGCTTTAACAACACTTCTAACCTGCTCTTCCTCGGCATAAAAAGCACGAACCTGATTAGCCAAAGATCTAGCATAGGAATCTGTTTCAGCTCTTTTAAGAAGCTGAGCGGACGTCTCAATACCAGATATACCGGTCCAAGAATATCCATTCAAAATACCAATAACACGACTATATTCCGCTTTACTGTGTAAATATTTTGCAGGTATGGAAATCTGCTCGCCACTTGTCTGCAGTGTTTCAGCGACTTTCAGATTTACCACGCTATCGGACCCACCATGTACAGCATCCGTATATCCCCAAACCGTAGCAGGTCGACCATGCAATTGATCAACATATCCATCCCAAGCATTAGCTTCCGACGTAGAATCGCAAAGGTTTAATCCTGTTACAGGTTGTGGCAAATTTACAATAGCAGGGGCTGGCACAGGTGCATTATTCAAGGCGGAAGATACGTCTTCTTGAACACCACCGTCAGTATTAACTTCGGATTTATGTAAACTGATTCCGACAACAGCGGCGGCGGCAACCGCAACAGCGGCAGCTGCACCAATAGCTCGTCTAACTTTACTTCCAAACCAACTTTGTTTTTTCAATTGATCAGGTTTTGCAACAAGCGTTGCTACATCTACAGTATTAGCAGGAGCGCTTTGAACCTGAGGGGAATCTGCAACAACAACCCCTGTAGCTCCTACAACACCGTTAACCCTATCGTTCGTGAAAACCGCAGGTCTTTTAATCTCATCCGTTGCTTCATCTAAGTCGTCTGGGGCATCAACATATTCTGTTTGCGCAGGAATGCTAATTCCCTCATTCAACCCCGCACCGGGAACTCTACCGGCTCTATTCCTAGCCAAATATTTCGCATCTTTATCTTTACCTGCATCGTTCGATCCAACATCCTTAGCCCCTAAATCCAAATGGAATTTCGCAACCATATTTAAGATTTTTTAAGTTATTTATAAACATTAACCGATTCTCTTCAAATATTCCAAATATGATTCGTTTTCACCTTGACCACCACGAACAGGGATAACTACGCTCGGAAAAGATTCATCTGTCCAACCACGAGTAGAAGGAGTAGATGCCGTCGTAATATTCTCTGGCGCAACATCCATTTCTTCTCCCAAATCTCTTGACCGAAAAATTCCGGACACCAGTCCTTCCAAACCTTTTCTAATTTTTGCAAAAACAGAAGTCGGCAATCCAAGTTGTTCTACCGCAACCGGAACCTCATGTGGATCAGCCACCACCGCCGCAGATTCTACTCCATCCGATACATCATCACCGGACAGATTAGCTCGATTCAAACGATCAAGAACCCTAGATTCCAATAACCAACTAGGAGTCATATTGGCCTTTTCATGGAAAACAACATCAAAAGATTGGCCATATTGCTTTTCAAGATAAAATTTCAAAGAAACAATCGCTGTTTGGAAAACCGGAGCAAGGCTACCGGAAGTCGCCTGCGTTTTTGCCCTAGGCAACTGCTCATTCAAAAAAGTTATGGTCCCATTTCCGCCATCCGCCGGTAAAACCACATTGAAATCCAGCAAAGCAGATTGATTACCAACCAATTCAGGCATGGTTATTCTCACATTCAGCGTATATTTAGAATCACGTCCGCGACCAATGAACACAACTTGACCACAATCAACAGAAATTACAAAAGGATTTCCATCACGACCAACATCTATGGATGCGGATAAATCAACAGTATCGTTTTGCGGAACTCTATTCTCAAACGCTTCAGCTATTTTAGGCATCATTAATTGATTCCAAAAGGCCTCTGAAGAAACCAATTGATCCATTGCCTTAAATCTATCGCTCGCAGCAGAATCACTCGCCGGATCTCTATCCAAAGTTTGCCTTAATTCATCACTCACATATCCACTGTCAACCGCTACATCGCTCTTCTTTGCAATAATATCGTCAATTAACGAATAAGCTTCCTGATTACTACCATCGGAATTATCGTTGCAACGCAATGTATGCAACACGCGGAATGGAGCAGAAAACTCTGAATTCTCATCAATACCGACAGAGCTCCGTACAGAGATCGCAATCCCTACAAGCAACTCCATAATAGCTTGAAAAATCAATGCATTGCCTTCATATCCATATCCCAAAGTCGAATGAGCAGGAAAGTTTCTACTTATAACATTCAAGCATCCATTTGAATCATACAAACATTCAACTTTTTCATCAAAACCATCAATCTCAATAGCTACACCGACTCTAGATGGTCTACTATCATCCGAACCCCCAATTCTGGAAAAACGTACTCCAAGCAAGGTTTTAGGAACCTTAACCATCTTTCTAACCCCACCTTTATCATCAATAATACTCTCTTCACGAACAACAACGGGAAATACATTAGAGTCCGGACTACGATCCAAAGCACTATTGGAAAAAGTCATTTGCGCAATCGCAAAAGGAACAAACTTTCGTAAAAAATCATGATTCAATCCGGTTGAATCAATTATGTTTCCAAGACTTTCAGAAATAAAACCAGCCGTTTGCAAATCCATTGCATCGCAATCACGCTGAAAACCAACTTGAACATCACGCTTTAATTCCCTCAAAGGATCTGTAACTGCAGGAACAAAAAGAACGTCATCTTGCATATCCACACGATCCAAAGACATAACCATAAATAAGAACATCAAAGAATAAGGCAGTACGATACCAGTTCTTGACAAAATGTCAAGCTTATTCTTTCTGCGAAAATTCAAGCTTAACCTTCCAGTCCATATACGTTATACTTTTTTCAAAACAAACCTCATGCCAGAAAAAACCCTTCAAAATATTAATCGCATTTCTTTCCTGTTTTTCGCCGTACTTGGCGCAACACATCTATTGGCGATGCTCTCCATATCGAACGGATATATGGCAGAAACAGCAAAAGCGATATATCAAATCTTGGACATCCCATTCCTCCTCGCAACCCTAATTTACGGAGGAAGCGCTTTCAAGATCGGCCTTAATAAAATCGGCTTGCGAAGCCAAGTCCTGACGACTATCCTTGTAACCCTGCTCTCGATAATTTTCCTCCTAACGCTTTACATCAACTTCTTCTTCCCAGATTCATAATCCTCTCGTCTTCCACTGCATCACTATGTCACTTCTTTAACTTCCCCAACTTCATTGACTAAAGTAATCACATTCGGCACCTTCGACTACCTTCATGCCGGACATGAAAGTTATCTGCGCCAAGCCAAAGAAAATGGTGATTATTTGATAGTTGTCGTGGCACGCGACAAGACTGTAAGAAGTATAAAAGGCGCTCTACCTGATAAACCGGAAAGAAAACGCCTTAAAGCCATAAAATCTCTCCCATACGTTGATAAAGCAATCTTGGGCAACAAAGATGATAAGTTTAAATTAATAAGACAACTAAAGCCGGATATAATAGCGCTAGGATACGATCAATTCGTGTTCACTTACGAACTCGAGAAACTTCTTATCAGAAATAAACTGAATACGCGCATAGTAAGACTTAAACCTTATATGCCCGAAATAAACAAATCATCGATAATAAAACAAAAATGCAACTCCCAAGCGGAGATCTCCGAAAACATCTCGGTCGAAGCCTAAAAGAAGCAATCACAAACCTTTGGAGAAACAAATTTCTCTCTCTCGCCACCATAGTCGTAATGGGGCTTATTTTGTTTATTTTCAATATAATTCTCACTCTCAACATAATCTCAAAAGCGATCATCGACGACATTTATAAACAAGTCGATATAATCGCATATCTTAACGACGACGCCGACATTTTTACGGTAAATATGCTTATAGAAGATATAAAATCCATCAAGTCCGTAACAGACGTAGAATACACAACGAAAGAAGAAGCACTCGAAGATTACCTCTCGATCTATCCGGATCAAGGAAATCCTTTTGATTCATATGGGTTGGAAAATCCTTTGCCGGCAAACATTCAAATAACAACCACTTCTCCGGAAGACCACCAAGCAATCAACTCAATACTTGAAGAAAAAGAGTATGCATCGCTTCTAATGACAACCGTGGACAACTCCGAAAACCAATCTCTTGCAGACAAGGTTCTCGCAATCGGAACCTACACGAAAAACCTAGTGCTTCTCATAATGCTTATTTTCATCATCACAAGTTTCATCATCATATTGAAACTTGTGA
>Ga0208977_1000757_pt1 | contig 20365 bp, 21 predicted proteins | sample RifOxyA2_FD_184030 | JGI IMG/M metagenome (GOLD analysis project Ga0208977, IMG submission 184030) | Groundwater microbial communities from Rifle, Colorado - Rifle Oxygen_injection A2 (SPAdes) | ecosystem: Environmental > Aquatic > Deep subsurface > Groundwater | place: Rifle, Colorado, United...
TGGGAGATTTATGTATAAATTATAAATAATAAATCCATTACCATTAAGATAACCTAAAAATCTTTCAATAGGTATAAAACCCATTGGCTCATCAGGTGTATTGGGATTGCCGTCATGGTCAGCAACATTCCAATACCTGGTTTCGGAAGCATCAATATCGTTCATTAATTTAAAATATTTATCCCAAGAGCTCATATCTACTTTGATATTTTGAAATTCGTTAATATTTGTTATCTGGTAGGGATCATCTTTTGTACCATTTCCGTTTAAAGCAATTAATGATGATGCTGATACGAAATAAAAAAATATTAATATTATCTTAAAATAATTCATATTATAATCCTCATGAAAATTTATTTTTCTATTATGATTATATCGGAATTAGATAGCTTTATCAATTCCTGCTTTTCATTAATATATTCAGTTATTGCTGATATTAAATAAGCACCTGACCTAATATCATTAATATTAATCATAGTTTCAACACCGTTATTGATGTTAATAGTTTTAACATATTTACCATTTATTGTATAGAATTTAATATTAATAGGACAATCATTTTCATACCTTATTATTTTAAAATATTTATATAAGTTAAAATTATTCCTTGCTTTGATGCCTGATGCGAATGCCCTACATTGCCCTGTGCGTCTTACTAATAAGCCTATACCGAATTGCCAATCTTACCAACTAAATATTAAATTGCATCAATTATATATCAAATGACACATGAAACCATAAAAAGTCTCAGAAAAATTAACTAATATTTGCTGTAATAACAAAAAAATGAGGAAAATGTTACAGTGAATTGTGATTATTTTTTCTATTTAAAGAGTAATTTATCCCATTTATAATTCATAAATTATAAATTCAATGAAAATTGAAAATTATAAATTGAAAATTCTTATCAGGTTCCTGCATTATAATTCTTGATATAAGCTTCCTGTTCTTTAGTAAGTTTGTCAATTTTTATTCCCATCATCTTCAGCTTTGTGTTTGCTATAAATTCATCCTGCTCGACAGGTAAATCCATCACCTCCAAAGGTAATTTCCTGCCTTTTTTGTTGGCTTCAACTAACCTGAGATGCGACATAAACTGATTAGCAAATGACATGTCCATAACCTCTGAAGGATGTCCTTCGGCGGCGGCTAAATTCACAAGCCTGCCCTCGGCAAGAAGATAAATTTTCTTTCCATTTTTTAAAGTATATTCCTGGCAGTTTTCCCTGATTGTACGCTTTGATTTAGATACTTCTTCAAGCTCGGGAATATTTATTTCTGCATCATAGTGCCCTGTGTTACAAACTATAGCTCCCTCCTTCATTGAAAGGAAATGACTTTTTCCTATAACATTATTTACACCTGTAGCAGTAACAAATATATCTCCAACCTTTGAGGCTTCATCCATTGTCATAACTTCATGCCCTTCGAGCAAAGCTTTCAGCGAGGCAGTCGCTTTGATTTCCGTACAAATTGTATTTGCACCCATACCTTTTGCTCTTTTTGCAACACCCGAACCACAATGTCCATGTCCGGAAACAACGAAATTCTTTCCTGCAAGCAGAACGGATGTTGACCTGATTATACCATCGAGGGTTGACTGGCCCGTTCCATAAACATTATCGAAATCCCATTTTGTTTCGGTATCATTTACAGCAAAGACAGGATAATAAAGTTTTCCGGCTTCCGCCCTGGCTCTGAGTCTTTGAATACCTGTTGTGGTTTCTTCAGTGCCTCCAACGATGTGATTCTTTGCCATGCCGGGATATTTTTCATGTATGGTATTGATAAGGTCACAGCCGTCATCGAGTGTAAGGTGAGGAGGAACATCAATCGTTCTTTCTATGCACCAGTAAAAATCGGGTCCATTGCCGTGCCATGCAAAAATCGAGTAACCGTCTGACGCAAGTGCCGCTGCAACGGCATCATTTGTTGACAGGGGATTACATCCCGACCATGAAATTTCGGCTCCTGCTGCCTTGAAAGTTTTAATCAGAACAGCCGTCTCTTTTGTAACGTGTAAGCATCCTGCAATTTTATAACCTTTAAATGGTTTTGTTTTGCTGTATAATTCACGCAAATGCATTAGCACCGGCATTCTCGATTCAGCCCATTCAATAAGCTTTCGTCCTTCGTCTGCCATTGATATGTCTCTGACACAGTATTTACCCGCTGCTTCACTAAATTTTCCTTTTGCCTTTTTACCGGGATATTTTGTTTTTCCAGATGTTTTATTCAATGTCTTTGCCATATTACTCCAATTATTTATATCATTTTCTTAAATAAATTCACAAGGTCGAGCTGTTCCCACGGAAGATTCTGTTTCCCGAAATGTCCGTAAACGGCTGTCTGCCTGTATATTGGTCTTCTCAAATCAAATTTTTTGATAATACCGTCGGGAGTTAAATCCACATTCTTTATAATAAACTTCTCAAGCTCGCTCCTGCCGATAGTCTTTGAGCCATGAAGATTAACAAAAATCGAGATTGGTTTTCTCACCCCGATAGCATAAGATAACTGGATTGTACATTCATTTGTAATTCCTGCGGCAACGATATTTTTTGCAAGATGACGTGCCGCATATGCTCCGGACCTGTCAACCTTCGTCGGGTCTTTGCCTGAGAAACATCCTCCGCCGTGAGGTGCTCTTCCGCCATAAGTGTCAACTATTATTTTTCTTCCTGTCAAACCTGTATCACCGTGAGGGCCACCTATAACAAAACTACCTGTCGGATTTACATGATATACAGTTTTATCGTCAATCAGTTTTTTTGGAAATACTTTTTTCACAACATGTTCAATTAAATCTTCTCTAATCTTTTTCTGCTCTACACCGGGGTCATGTTGAGTAGAAATCACGATTGTATGAATACGTAAAATTTCATTTTTATCGGAATACTCAACTGTAACCTGGGACTTTGAATCAGGCCTGAGATAAGGCATGAGCTTCGGTTGATTCTTGCGAATGTCAGCCAGCTTTTTCACAATTTTATGTGCATACATGATCGGAGCGGGCATATATTCGGGTGTTTCGTTACATGCATAGCCAAACATCATCCCCTGGTCTCCTGCACCGCCTTTATCCACTCCCTGTGAAATATCCGGTGATTGAGGATTTATAACGTTTATCACACTGCAAGACTCGGCATCAAACCTGTATTCTGCTTTGTTGTATCCGATTTCTGCAATGACATTTCTGGCCAATCTATGTAAGTCAACATAAGTTTTCGTTTTGATTTCGCCTCCGATTATGACCATTCCTGTTGCAACAAAACATTCGCATGCAACTCGGCTAAAAGGGTCTTTGGCGAGCATGGCATCCAGGACTGCATCCGAAATCTGGTCGCATATCTTATCGGGATGTCCCTCGGAGACCGATTCTGATGTAAATAAATATGTTTTATTATTACCCATAAATATTATTCAATTAATAATTCACAAACTAATTTTCATTATCCGTAATTTATTTCACTTGAATTTCCGACATTAAGACGGTTGAAATTTCCTCTCACATATGCATTATTGCCGATTATAGACGATTCAAGCAGTGAACTCGTTACTGTTGCACCATCGCTTATTATTGAGTCCCTGACGACACTGTCAATAACCGTTGCTCCGTCTGCAACCGTTGCATATGGGCCTATAACCGACCTTTCAATCACTGCGTTTTGTGCTATATAAACAGGAGGTACGATGACGGCATCTTTATGTGAAATTTCAACTGAATACTTATCTAATAAATATCTGTTGGTATTCAATAGAGTTTCAGGTTTTCCGCAGTCGAACCATCCTTCGACAGGAAAAGTTGAAAACTCCTCTCCTTTTTCTCTCATAAGCTGTAATGCGTCTGTAAGCTGATATTCTCCCTGTGTTTTGATATTCTTCTTTAACAATTCCTCGAGGCTGGTTCTCAATAGTTGTGGATTAGAAATATAATACAATCCTACTATTGCGAGATTCGATACATGGTCCTGGGGTTTTTCGACAAACTTTTCAATCCTGTTTTTCTTATCTAACACAACAACGCCAAATCGCCGGGGGTCATCAACTTCTTTTACTCCAATAGTCGAGACTGAAGATTTCTTCAATACCGAAAGGTCAACATCAAAAATTGTATCGCCTAAAATTATTAAAAGCGGCTCTGAATCGAATGTTTTCCTTGCTACCCATATTGCATGTCCAAGTCCCAAAGATTCATCCTGTTTTACGAATGAAACATCAATCTTATAATGTGAACGTACATATTCTTCGACTAATTTCCGCATATAACCCGTAACAATCGTAGCCTTCTCTATACCCTGGGCTATCAGTGTATCGAGAATATGCCCGAGAATCGGCTTACCTCCGACGTTCAGAAGCACCTTCGGAAGCGTATAAGTATGCGGACGCAATCTTGTGCCGACACCTGCAACAGGAATAATAGCTCTCATCAGTTTAATAATTTATTTTTAACAATTTAGAGAACTTCAAAAATACGATTATTTTCTTAAATGAAAAATTTGGATTAATGTCAATGAGAGCATTGTTATATTAAGTATTTATGTTATTAAATTTGAATTAAAGAAGAACAATAAAATAGAATTATATAAATTTGCAGAAAAAGGTTATGATGAAATATGAAGAAAATATATTTAATCAAATTATTTAGTATTGAATTTTATGGATAATGACTACAAAATAATAGATACAAAGATTTTAAAAGGTAGAATACCGGATTTTCACGAAAAGAGAAAAGTAAGAATTTCAGAGGCAATTTTATTTAAGTTAGGTACAAAGTACAAACCAAAGAAAACACTTATTACAACTCTATTTAATGGCAAAGAAGTTTATTTTATGAAACCAGGTAAAGAAGTTTTTAGAGAAAATCCTAATATTCACGATATGTATCCCTGTATAGGGAAAAATGGAAACAATGAAGTCGAAGGCTTTGCATTTGATGATATTTGGGAGTATTTGATTAAAATATCAATCATCAATCAACTCACTTTCAAAAAAGTATTAACCATAATTTATCGTCTTTGCTATTTTTTTGACCATACAATCATAGAGCAAAATAAAATCAGATATAATCCAAATGAAAAACTTACAGATTATTTATTTAAACTTGATTTTTCTTTGAAGGATGGATTTGCCGATAAATTTAAGAAAGAAGAACTTGGTTTGTTTGAATTTTTACATTTTATTGACTTGCTTGGATGGAATGAAGATGTAAAATATAATACAATTGATTCAAAACCATTCATTGGAAAGAATAAAAGAACAGGTAGAGTAAATACAATTTTAAGTATTATTAGCGTTCCATTGATGGTTAATGATTTTTTAGCAAACATTATTGAAAACGTTAACTATATTGAAAAAATAAATGTAAAATTGATTTTATCAACGATGCAAAAATTGAGCAAATCAAGAGGTATTTGTGTTCTTACAAATAGAGAGTTAGTTAATTATTTAAAGCCGTTTTTAATTCAATAACTATAGACTTATGAACATTAATCAAAAATCGGATAAGGAATTTCAAATCTCAAATGATAAAAATGAAATTAGTTTTTGGCTCATTGAAGACCAAACTATTTGTATTTACGATTTTGATATTGACGTCAATAATATTAGTGATATAATAGATATAATAAAGTTATTAGAATATTTTGTATTAAAGAATAATTTTATTAGAATTGATATTGCAGCAACACCAAATAGAAAATCCTTAGAATTTTGGACTTCTGTTAATTATCAATATTCAAATTTTGAAGAAGACGAAAATGTTATTATTGAAATATTAAAACTGACAGATAAAAATAAAGTTTATGATAATGATTCCGGTGTGATAATGTTACATAAAACATTATCAGAACTAAAAGAGGAGAGTTTTTTAAATAAAGTATATAATAAAGATATACTTAATATTTTAAAAACTTTGCCATCTAATTCAATTGATATGGCTTATGGCGATCCCGATTACAACGTTGGAATAAACTATGCTGGCAATAATTACTCAAAAAAATGGAATGATTATATTGATTGGTATATTGAATTAACTAAAGAATCATTAAGAATTCTAAAACCGACTGGGAATCTCTTTATGATAAATTATCCAAAGCAAAATGCATATTTAAGAGTTAAATATCTTGATGAAGCTGCTTATGATGTTCAGGACTATGTTTGGGTTTATAATACCAATGTTGGTCATAGTCCAAGAAGGTTTACTACTGCACATCGTTCCATTTTACATGCAACAAAATCAAAAGACAATAATTTTTATAAAGAAAACGTTGCACAGCCTTATAAAAATCCAACCGATAAACGTATTCTGAAAAGAATTGCTGATGGTAACACAGGTAGAATGCCATATTCATGGTTTTATTTTGATTTAGTTAAAAATGTATCTAAAGATAAAACTTTTCATTCTTGTCAAATACCATTAGGTCTAGTGGAAATTCTGATTAAATCATGTACCCTTCCTGAAGATGATGTATTTATACTTTTCGGTGGGAGCGGATCAGAAATAATTCTTTGCAAACAGCTAAAAAGAAATTATATCAGTTGCGAAATCCATAAGGAGTATTACAATATGATCCTTGATAGGATAAAAAATAATGGTCATATAAGGCAAGAGTTTAGATTAGATTTTATTAAAGAAAAAAATCAAATAAATGATAATAATAAAACTACAATTTTTGATTTTATATAATTGGATATTCAAACACCATCTGATTCAATTTCAAGATTCTTACATTATACTACTGAGCCTTTTGATGATTGGGATTGGGATGGGGAGGAATTAATAATCATCTTAAAAAATGAAATAATTGAGAGATACACATATAATGATCTCAAAGAATTTATTCAGGATTTTCAATAAAGAACAAACACTTTTTTTCCTTTTACCTCACTTTAAACGTTGTCATAGCAATTATCTCAAGCATGACAAAATCCTATAATCCTCAAATCCTACAAAACCTAATTCAGACAATTTTTTAAAACCATTTTAAAACCATTTTAAAACCGTTTTCTTGTTATATCATCCCGTCAACCTTATTTTTGTCCCGCATGTTCTTTGTTAATATATGTCGGGCTGTATCAGTCGTAACCGGGATTAATAGCCCCCTTTTTCAAAGAGCCTGCACTGAGCTTGTCGAAGTGGGGTTCGGGGGTTTTTCCTTCAACACAAAAACTTGTCACCTTTTATCTCCTCCAAGAGGACATCAATAGGACAAAATGAGACAAAACAGGACATTTTGAGACAAATATTCTATATTCGCAATATTATAACTCCTTACAAATCAGTTATAATTCCTCAAGGGCAATCCGAAATAAAAAAAATATAGGACAAAATGAGACAAAACAGGACATTTTCAAATAAAAACTCGGTGTAACTCTGGGCAAAACTCGGTGTAACTCTGTGGTAAAATTAGCTTAGTCCTCAATTCTGCATTTTAAATTTAAGAATTGAAAATTTATTGAAAATTAGAAATTGAAAATTGAAAATTTCTAAATACCTGCTCCGGATGCACGAAATGCACGTTTTGGCTTCATATAACCACAAATCAAGTATTAACTCACCTCACCTTAAACGTTGCCATTGCTATTATCGCAAGCATGACTGCCATTATATAGAAGCGGACAACGATTTTGGATTCGTGCCAGCCTGATTTTTCAAATGGTGCAGAGGTGCAATTTTGAAGAGGCGGCGGGGTTCACCATAGCGTTTGCGTGTGTATTTGAAGTATGATACCTGGAGAATAACCGAAACGGTTTCTGCAAAGAAAATACCACCAAGTATTGGCAATAGAAATTCTTTTTTAATCAGAACACATAAGCAACCGACTGCTCCTCCAAGTGCAAGCGAACCAGTGTCTCCCATGAATACTTTTGCGGGATATGCATTGAACCAAAGAAATCCAAGTGATGCTCCCACGAGGGCAGAACAGAATATAACAAGCTCATCTGTTCCTCTCAGGTGCATGATATTCAGGTAATCGGCAAAAATAGCGTTGCCTGAAACATAACTGATTATACCAAGTGCAAGTGTAACAATTCCTACTGTCCCGATGGCAAGTCCGTCCAAGCCGTCTGTGAGGTTTACTGCATTTGATGTTGCTGTAATGATGAACACAACGACCGGTATGTAAAACCATCCGAAATCAAAGTTAAAATCTTTTGCAAATGGTATTGTTGTCAATGTATTAAACTTATCGAAGTTATTTGAAAATAATTCAGGTAAGAAAAAAATCGTTGAACCGACAATCAAACCGATAGTAATCTGTCCTGCAAGTTTATATTTGCCGATTAATCCATTTGGAAGCATTTTTATAACTTTCAAATAATCATCCAGAAATCCGACAGCTCCCAGCCATGCTGTTGTTACAAATATGAGAATCACAAACATATTTAATATGTCAGCCCAGAGTAAGGTCGGGAGAAGAAGAGACAAAAGAACAATCAATCCTCCCATTGTGGGTGTGCCTGCTTTACTTGAATGGTTACCAATATCAATAAGCTCGGATTTCGCCTGTTCGCCAATCTGCTTTCTTTTCAAAGCACGAATGATTTTAGGTCCGAAAACAAAGCTTATAATCAGTGCAGTAATCGCGGCGGCGGCGGCTCTGAATGTGATATATTGAAATACACCGAATCCGGGTGTATGAAGTGTCTGCCTAATCCATAATGCAAGATAGTAAAGCATGTTTCCTCAATCTAATTTTTAAAATACTTTCACTTTGTACCCCTGGTGCAAAACTTCGTGACCTTTGTGGTTAATTTATAACTCTCTTAATCCCATCTTTTAATTTCAAAACATTAAAATTTATCAATAAACCGAGTTTATAATTACCCAATTTTAAGTAAGTCAATACTTGTGCCAAATGTAAATCATTAAGTGCCTCGACTGATTTTAATTCAAGAACAAGTTTATCTTCGACTAATATATCAATTCTATAACCACAATCTAATTTGACACTATTATATATTAAGGGTAATTCTTTTTCTTTTTCAACTTTAAATCCTGCTTTTTTAATTCATAATAAAGACATTCCTGGTAAGATTTTTCGAGCAATCCGGGTCCCAAAGCACTATGAACTTTCATTGCAAGACCAATTATCTTATTCGTAAATTCACTATCAATCATAACAATCTCATAATTATACAAAAATATTTTTTACCACAGAGAACACTGAGAAATTTATACTGAGAGCACAGAGTTGGTAATATAATATATATCTTTGTGTTCTCCTTGCTTCACTCTGTGTCCTCTGTGTTAAAATTAACTACTCAAACTAAATTTCAAATCTTCAATAATCTTTTCCATTGCCATGCCCCGGGAACCCTTTATCAATAACACATCCCCTTCTTTAATTTGATTTTTCAATTCTGAGATCAATTCTTCTTTTGATGAAAAATATTCTATTCCTTTACCTGAACACGCATCCACTGCCTTTTTCATTTCATCTCCAGTTACCATTATTGCATCTGATATATCAGATACCACATCCAACAATTTGCAGTGTTCCTCAAAAGATGCATCACCCAATTCAAGCATATCTCCAAGAATTGCATATTTTTTCCCTTTAGCTTGAAATTTATCCAGAGTTTGTAATGCAGCAGCCATAGAATCCGGATTTGCATTATAGCAATCGTTGATAATCCTAATATTTCCAATATCTTCAAGTACCATCCTGCCATATCCATGTCCTGAAGGTTGAATATAACTCACAAGACCATTTACAATTTCATCATCACTTAATCCGAAAGCAACCGCAACTGATGTAGCTGCCAAAGCATTTAATCCTGTTGTATAAGCAATTGTCTGAAGTATTACTTTAAATTTTCTTTCTCCGATTGAAAATTCTATATTTTTTTAATCTTTGGTCATCAAAATTTATAAGTGCTGTTGAATTTCTTTTGGCGAGAAAACCGAAAAGTGTTGTTTCTTCCTGCTCGGCCCCATCGAGGTCTATCAGCTTTTCGAGATGTTCACTACCTATATTTGTGATTAAACCATGAGTAGGTTCCATAATTGAAGAAAGAATTGAAATCTCTCCCGGTTCGTTGGTTCCCATTTCTAGTAGTGCTACTTCATGCCAGTTGGTCATCTGCAAAAGCATCAGAGGCACACCAATTTGATTATTAAAGTTCTCGTGAGTTTTGAGCAGCCGGTACTTTTGAGATAGCAAATGAGCAGTCATATTTTTTGTTGTAGTCTTGCCATTTGAACCCCCGATTGCGATAACAGGGATATTGAACCGCTTCCTGTGATAATTAGCAAGTCTGCCAAATGCTGATAATGTATTCCGAACGACAATAAATGGAAAAGTTGAATTTGCATTGTTCTGCTTGTACCAATCTTCGTTAACGATTGCCGCATATGCACCTTTGTTAAATGCACCACCTATTCTTGTATGGCCATCGCTGGTTTCACCTAAAAGGGCGATAAAAACCTCGCCGGGTTTTATCGTTCTTGTATCGGTTGAAATGCCTGAACAATTGAAATTCTCTGAAAAATTAATGAAAGAATCATTACTAAAAAGTGTCAGTAAGTCGGATTTGTCAAATCCTGCATTGTTTGGAAGCATTATTAAATCTTTATTTAAGTGAATATTACAAATTCAAAATTAAATATTTCATTGGGATTATTATTAAAAATCAAAATAAATTGTGGAAAAGTTGAATAAATGTTTTTGTAAATTTGTTCTGATATTATCAATAGTTTAAGACTAAATGCGGCATAAGACAAAAACTTCAAGGATATTACTGACATTGGCGGCTCTCGGCTTTTTTATCTGGTTCGGAGGGTCGGTGATTAGAACTGCTGTTGCTTATGACTTATTTGAACCCGGCTCCGCACTAACAATAAAAAGTTATTATTCCGATTTGCAGAAAATGGAGACTGTCAGGCTATTTGCTGTTGGTGCCTTATATACTGATATAGCTTATGGTGTGGCTCTTGTTTCATCCATAATTTTATGTGCCTATTGGAAACAATATTTAAAAAAGCGTGGTTGGCTTTTCATGGCTTTTGTACTTGTTTTTATATCTGCCCCAATTGAACTTGTATTAATATATCTCGATATGGAACTGAATTTGGGCCTGTATTTCGGAAATGAGTTAATAAAATTTACAGATAATGTTGTTAATAACTATTTTATGTTTAGGTTTACTAAGATGGCTATTCCTTCGGCAATGTCTTTTCTTGCATTTATTACGGCAATTATTTTTATTGTCTGGCGTCCACTCGACAAGTCGAAAAAGGAATATGAACCTAACGAATGGGATGATGATGTTAATGATTATGAGGTAGAAAATGAAGCTTAAAGAAATATTCGACGAACTAATAAATATTGCACAGGAATCGGGCATTACTGTTAAAAAAGAAAAAGGGAATTTCCGAGGCGGGTATTGTATAATTAACGGCAAGGAAATGATTGTTCTTAATAAAGCAACAACACTAGAAACCATGTCAAGCCTCGTTGCAAAAAGCCTTGCTGAAAGGGCTATTGACAATGTTTATATAAAACCTGTGGTCAGGGATTTCATTGATAAAGAGAAAAACGGTTTAACACAGTTAAGCATCGAATTTAACCTGGAGCTTCTTAAATAAAATTTATCCAAAATATTTTTATAATTTATTGAACGCTTCAAATAGTCATGCTGAGCTTTGTCGAAGCATCTTTCCCGCTTTATCAAAGAGCCTGTCCTGAATTTGTCGAAGGAGGGATTCAGGGGGATTTTAATAATTGGATGTTAAAACATTTTTATAACAGTTGTTACAACTCCGCATATTTCGAATTTATCCTCGGAGTGTATTTTAATATTTTCATAATCATTGTTTTCCGGCATCAGCATAATACAGCTGCCATTGCACTGTTTCAGCCGTTTGATTACAAGATTATCATTTACCGAAGCCATAATAATATCGCCATCTTCGGCTTTGGCTGACTTATTCACCAGAACAATATCTCCCGAGGATATTCCGGCATTAATCATAGAATCGCCGGATACCCTAATCAGGAATGAATTGTCGGGTTTGTACCTTATAAGATTATTCAAATCAGCATTGTTCTTTTGCAAATCAGGTTTCAAAGGGAGGATTGTCGTCCCTGTTTCTTTCTTCTTAAGATTCCCACTCAGTCTCGTTTTATTAACTTTTTCCAATAACTCATCCCTCGTTCATACAAATAATATGAACAAAAAGCATTTTCTATGCCAGTTAAATCAATTACGACACCGAATTACGAATTACGAATGGTGGATATTTAAGAATTGATAATTGATAATGAGTTTTGGGAAAAAGTCATTCTCTACTTGTTGCGGAATCCATAGCCTCCAACCTGCATCAACACTAATTTGGTTCACTCAAAGTTCGCAAATTATCATCGAGGTTCGCAAAGTAATTCATCACCCAACACTCTTACTTCAGCACCACAATTCCCTTTGTCAGTGCCACAGCAGGTGAACGCAACGTAACAAAATACAAGCCGCTGGAAAAGTGCTTATGTCTATTGATAGCTTCTGCTCCTCAGATGGAGTTACATAATTCACATTCGCATTATATACCTGCTGTCCGAAATAGTTTGTAATTATGATTTGTGCTGTGCCTAACGACTGCCGACTTGTGACTGTTGACTGTATCTTATACATAACATCAATAGAAGAAAAAGCAGGATTGGGAAAAGCATTCAGATATGTATTGTTCTTACCTTCAATTACATTAGAAACTTGTATTTCATTTTTAGGCTTGTCATCACCTTTTTTAGCACAATGATATACGGTATCTTTTAGAATATCTCCAATATAAGCATGGAAATTCCCGCCATAATGACATTCAAATCCAAGCTTCAAAACTGCCTCTTTGCTAACAGCAAATTCGACCTTTGAACCATTCGGAATAATAACTTTATGACCGCTATCATCACCCATTGCTGTTATTCTGTCAACCCAATAACCTCGAAAGTCTTTCGGTTCACCATCATAAAATCTTGGTGTATCTAATACCATATCTGAACCGCCTTTGGGTATCAACTTTAAATCTTCGGATAAATAAGTATAATAAGCCCTGTAAGAATCATCACCTATTTGTGGGTGAGTTGATAGTGTATCCCAATAATTAACTTTATATTCATCAAAAAGCTCACCAATACTAACGACATTATCATCTCGAATATTATTTCTGTTAGAAGCATATTCAAAGACATTCCCTTCATGACCGGCAGGAGAAATTGGAACCCGAAAATCACCACTATCAATTCTAAAAGGGTCACCATCATTCAAAACGCACCAGCTTACAAATTGTGAAGACCAATAATGTCTTTTTGTAGGTTTATATGATGTATCATTTTTCAAAGGTTTTCGTTTTCTACAGGTTTCATCATAATTACCACAAGCAATAATAAATGAATTATCATCATTAAACTTTAAATTTCCTGTAATTAAACTACCTGAATGACAGGAAAAGAACATCATTTTTTTTCTTTTGTAATTATTAAAACCAAGGGAATCTTTAAAATCAAATAAGTCAATAAAAGTATAAGGAAGAAATACTTTATATTTTTCATAAACTCTTGTATTAGATAAAGATGGATTATAACAAGAATCATCAGTAATTTCACCATGGTCAGGATATCCTTCGTGTAAAATAGGCTTACATCCTGAATAATCCCAAGTAATTGTACTATACAAATCCAACGAATCCGATAAAGTATCTCCTTGATCAAATCCACTACCATGTTCACGCCAAATAATAAGTATATTATCATTTGTAGTTAAAATATTATTAAGTGAATCCATTTTAACTTTTATTATGGAATCACTACAATCAAAATCAACAATTTTCCCCTGCCAGCTTGATTGATTTTTCCATTCAGGGTGGATAGAATCAATATTATATCTCCATAATGTATTGCTTGTCTGCCAATCTTCACCACGTCCAAAAAATGTTATAATATTATTATGATTATATCCGGCACTATCATTTAAATACTCATACATTAGAAATAAATCATGCCAATATACTTCAGATAACTGGTCTAAATAACCTGTTGTATCTGATCTAATCCAAGTTGGCATTGTACCAGCAATGTAGATAGCATAATTATTAGCATTAATTTGTAAATAAAAAAAAGTCATAAAAAGAATATTTATTATTATTGTCCTTTTCATTTTAACCTCAATTTATTGTTTAATAAATTTTGTTGTTTCACATCCTACTCTAAAAAAATATACGCCAGAAGATAATCCTGAAATATTTAAAATTGTTTTTTCCTCAGTCAACAATCCTTGTGAGACAATTATACCAAACAAGTTTATAATTTTAAATCTTAAATTTTTATTATTTTGGTTTTTAATAATTAGAATATCGTAAGCTGGATTTGGTATTATTTCAAATGAATTTGTATCGATATTATTGATTAAACCTGTTGAAGTTAGTTTTGATATTGAAGATTTAAATAAGCCACCAAAAGTACCTGCAAAAATCCGATTGCCACTAATAATGATTGAATTTATATGTAAATTAGTCAATCCATCATTTTTTTCTATCCATTTATTTCCTAAATTCGATGTAAGAAAAATTCCATTGCCTGTACCAGCAAAAATATAATTTCTTATATTAGCTATTGAGTAAATTTGTAAGTTCTTTAATCCATTATTTTTTTCTATCCAATTATACCCATTATCAGTTGATATAAATATACCCTTTAATTCAACTCCTATTATATAATTATTGTTACATATCGCTATTGAATAAATATGCCTAAATGAAATTTCATCTGTGGTTTTATTAGACCAATTTTGTCCATTATCCGATGAAAGAAATATTCCATAATCTGTACCTAAAATAACAGTATCGTTGCTAATATCAATTGAATAAATAATATATGTACCAATATCAAAAATCCAGTTATTTCCTTTATCTGTTGAGTAATATAACCCTATTTCTCCGGCAAATATTTTATTATCATTAATTGCTAAAGATAGAACCTCTAATATTTCAATTCCATTATTCCTGGCAATCCAATTTTCACCATTGTCAGTTGATAGAAAGACTCCACCTTCCCAAATTCCAATAAATATTTTATCATCTGTTATAGCTATACAATTAACAATTAAATTTGTTAAACCATTATTCTTTGTAGTCCAACTATTCCCATTATCGGTTGATAAAAATACACCTTCTCCCCAAGTACCTGCAAAAATAGTATCACCTTTTACTGCAATACACCTAACATTTTTTCCACTTAATCCCTTGCATTCTTCCCATTGTGCGTAAGAAAAGAGAGTGTTAATAATCAATAATATGATAAAAATAATGAGCTTTTTCATTTTCTTGTCGCCTTCCTTTTCTCCAACTTATTAATTCTGCTCTTTAAACTCTCATTATCTTTCTTCAATTGAATAACGTATAGTGTCAGTTCTTCGATTTTTTTTAGGAACTTTCCTTGTATTTCACTAAGTAAAATTCCATTTTCTTCTATATCAGAAGCAGACGGAATATCCGGGAGGTGCTTGTTTTCTTTGATATAATTTTCAAGTTCATCAAGTGTTGAAAGTTGGTATTCATCCTTTGATATTCGTGCAGAACTGGTTGTAAAATTTAAAAATATGAGTATAAATAATAACAAGCAAAGAAAAAACTTTGTTTTCATATTTTTACCTATAAAATAATTTAAAAAAATTTATATATAAAGTTAAAAATATTCCTTGCTCTGATGCCTGATGCGAATGCTCTACAATGCCCTGTGTGTCTTACTAAAAAGCTAATACATAATTGCCAATCTAACAAACTAAATTCTATTTTACATCAATTATATATCAAATGACACATGAAACCAAAAAAGGTCTCAGAAAAAATGTAATTATTTTTAAAATGTGTCATGCCTCTTACTGCAATAACAAAAAATCGAGGAAAATGTTACAGAGTTGATAAAATTTATTTTTTTTAGGGAATAAATTCCCCTGTTTATAGCCGGAAATAGGCCACTACTTAAAAGTAGCGGCTATTCAAATAATGAATTAAAAAGAAATTTAAAACTTATAAACCATAGCATTGACATTCATGCCTGCACCAACTGAAGCAAGGACTGCTGTATCGCCTTTGTTTACTTCGTGGCCCTTGATTTTATTTTTCAACATTAAATCCAAAAGAGTGGGTAGTGTGGCGACGGAACTATTCCCAAGCCAGGAGATTGTCATTGGCATTACGTTGTCAATATGCACCTGCTCAATGTTTTTAATTCCGTACATGTCGAAGAGACGCTTCAGAATTTCTTCATCCATTTTGTTGTTTGCCTGATGGATAAACACTTTTTTTATGTCTTTCAGATTTACGCCAGCTTTATCGAGGCTTTCTTTAATAAGCCCGGGTACGATCTGTAGTGCGTATTTATAAAGATTATGGCCCTGCATTTTTAGAAATAGCTGATTATCGGGATAGTTAGGATTATAGGATTTGTCCATCCATAGCATACGGCTGTGGGTGATTGTGTCGGAGCGTGATATTTGTGACAGGACACCAATGGGGTTAACGCTGTGAACCCCATCGAAAATGACTGCTCCTGCACCGTCGGCATAAATCATAGAGTCGCGGTCGTGAGGGTCGGACACGCGGGAAAGTATTTCGGCACCAATAACCAAAGCCCTTTTGGCAACACCGGATTTGATATAGAAATTCGCCTGCATAACAGCCTGGAGCCAGCCGGGGCATCCGAATGGCAGGTCATAGGCAACCATGTAAGGATTCTTGATTCCGAGTCTTGCTTTCACGCGGGCGGCAAGGCTTGGCACAAAGTCAGACCTTCGGTTATTAAACTTAACATCTCCGAAATTGTGGGCAATGATGATATAATCAACTGTCTCTTTATCTATTCCGGATGAATTGAAAGCCTGTTCGGCGGCATAAAATGCAATGTCGGATGTAACGAGATGAGCATCGGCCCATCTGCGTTCTTTTATCCCGGTGATTTCCTCAAATTTATGTATGGTATCGGGATTATTTGCAATTTTATTTCCGTTTGCGTCATGAAAATCGTTTTTTAGAAAGTCCTCGTTTTTAACGATTCTCGTTGGTATATAACTGCCGGTTGCGGCGATAATTGTCCATAACTCAGAATTCATAGATTATCCCTGAAGGTTTCCCTTATTCTTTGGTAAATAATGGTATTTTCGATTATGTATAGTATATATATGAGTTATAATAATCAAAATCAATTTTACAAAATAATGTCATACAAAAATAAGAAGATTTTGTGTAGAATTTGAGAAATATTTGATATAATCCCTCATTACTGTCCAGTTAAAAGTTGAACAAAGTCAAAGAGTTATCAAAGCATAAATTGTTCTTTGAAAATTTGAAATCGCTAAGTAGTTGATAAATAGGAACTTTTTCAAAAAGTGAAACGCTTAAAATTTGTAGAATTGTGTAAAGATTTAATCCAATTTTAAGTTCCTTTTTAATAATTGCAACTAATAAATAAGAGCAAATCGCTATCCAAATTTGTGTGATTACGGCATTGAGAGAATTACCATAAAATGTTTTAATTTTTAAATGCTGCTTTATCCATTTAAAAAACAGTTCTATTTTCCAGCGGTTTTTGTACAAATCTGCAATAGTTGAAGCAGAAAACTCGAAATTATTTGTTAAGAAAACAAGCAGCTTATTTTTTTCTTTATCAAAATATTTAATACGTCTGAGTTTATCTGGATAATGCTTAGCCGGATGATAGCCACTAAGTTTTATAATTTGATCGCACCGCAAGCCGAGAGATTTATCAACTTGATTTGAATATAACCGTCTAAATTTAAAATTTTTCTTAGCTCTAACAACGAAAAAAGCAGATGCTTGATTTATTTTATATAAACGTTCAAAATCGATATATCCTCGGTCCATGACATAAACGGCATTATTTTCCGGTTCTAAAATGTCGAGAATATTGACATCGTGAACTTTTCCGTCAGTGATGGCTATAAATGTAGGGATTGAGCCTCTTAAATCCAAAAGTGTATGAAGTTTTATCGCACCAACTTTTTTTCGGAAGCGAGCCCATGTAAATAAAGCCAAGCATAGTTTTATTGTCGTAGAATCAAAAGCATAGACTGTGTTTTCAAGTTCTATTGAGAAGTCGTTGTCATCTTTATATAAACGGCGTGCTTTGTGAATGAGTATCTGTGCGAACTCTGCATAAATACGCCAATCCCTATTTTCATTAGCATTAGATAGGTTTGTTCTATTGACATGACCCTTTATACCCATATGATACAGTTTTTGAGGTTGAGCATTTAAACAAGCTTCTATATCTCTTAGACTGTCTCTATATGTTAATTGAGCAAAACACATCGTAAGGAATTGATCCCAACAACTGAAACTTCGTGTGCGAAAATCCCCTTTATATTTATCGACAATTTTATCGAATTGATATTTAGGTATAAAATCCATTATTTGCGAAAATATTGTTTTACCTGAATTCATGTATTTACCCAGAAAAAGTAAATACAAGAAATTTAAAGTGATTTCAAATCGAAAAAAAATATTTAATTTATATTTTATTGTATTTTAATAATTTACATTTTTTGTTCTTTTCCTTAACTGGACAGTAATGTATTTGCTTATTAAAATATACATTTTATTTAATCAATTATGAATCTGAATTCCATAATAACAAAACTTCAAAGTATGTTCGGAATTACCAAGAACGAGTTGGTTGTTGTTTTTTTTATTGTTATTGGTTTACTTGTCGGTGTGATTATTCAGAATATTTACGACAATAAAGAACTGGACAAAAGAAAAGATGAGATTGCTGATATTGTTTATCATTCCTTAGACAGTCTCGCCGAAGTTCAGCGAACAACTTATGTAGGAAGCGACATCAAAGATAGTTCATTCGCAGAATTAAATTCAGCAGATACACTTGTTAAGAAAGATTTCTTTTTCTCACAAAAAAAGAAGGAAATTCCATCAGGAAAAATCAATCTGAACACTGCATCAAAAGTTGAACTGATGAAACTGCCCGGAGTCGGCGAAAAAACAGCGATTGCAATACTCGAATACAGGCAGTCAAAAGGGTTTGCCAAACCAAGTGACATAATGAAAATAAAAGGCATCGGACAAAAGAAGTTTGAAAAAATGAAAGAATTTATCGAGTTGAGGTAGAAATACAGATGATGAAATGGGAGGTTTCAAATGCTAAAACCAAATGTGTTAGAAATATTTTCACTTAGTTCATATTCTCTTTTATAAAACAATAAAAAATGAAGTGATTTCGTATATTGAAAAAAATAAGGAGTGATTATGAATATTCCGATTCTTTATGAAAAAATTATTGAGAAGGATTTTCCTGAAGGATATTATTATGCTCATATCCCTACATTAAACTTAACTACTCACGGTTTGGGAATAGAAGGAGCGAAGTCTGCCGCTGGAGATTTAATCAGGCTTTGGCTTGATGAAAAGACAGCGAATAACGAACCTGTTAATTTAAATGAAGAGTATTTATTTTCAACCATCAAAATGTAGATGCCGTATAAAGCAAATGAAATCTTAGCAAAGCTTCTCAGAGCCGGATTTATTATTCGCAGGCAAAGCGGTTCCCACATTGTTCTAAGGCATGAAGACGGAAGACAAACTTATGTTGCAATGCACACAAAAGATGTACCAACAGGAACATTCAATTCTATACTGAAACAAGCGAAGCTCACAAGAGAAGAGTTTGATGAATTATGATAATGATAATTGATATTCAAATCTAGAACTTAAAACTAACTACTACCCTATCAATCCCAAAGTTAAAACCTATACCATCTTCCTTATTTGCCATTTTGTGTGAATATGGAATTAAGTATCCCGAAGCACTTCCTACCAATGCTCCCACTATAACATCTGTTGGAAAATGATTACCTGATTCTATTCTCATTATTCCGATACCTGAAGCAAGTAAGAGTGATGCACACCATATATAAGGAATGTAATCTGAATCCGGGAAATAATCTTCATATACAACTGATAAAAACACAGCGGAAGAAAAAGCAACGCTTGTATGCCCTGAAAAAAAGGATTTTTTAACATCGGCATTTAATTTCCTTATAGTCGGAACTTCGTCATTATATGCATAAGGTCTGATTCTTTGAGCAGTGCTTTTTGCCAAATATGATAAAAATCCTGAAAACATAATTGTTTCACTATACATCACTCCGATAGGAAACCAGTCTTCCCTCATTTTTTCAGATAAAACAAAAAGTAAAGGTGAGACAATTGCAGTTCCCAGAGCATAATCACTCAATTTTGAAATATTTTCAGAATAATTTTCAGAGGCAAATCTATCGAATCCATTAATATCGTTTTTGTTCAGATTATTATATTCAGCTATTGTCATCGGTTTGACTT
>Ga0208977_1000759_pt1 | contig 20298 bp, 21 predicted proteins | sample RifOxyA2_FD_184030 | JGI IMG/M metagenome (GOLD analysis project Ga0208977, IMG submission 184030) | Groundwater microbial communities from Rifle, Colorado - Rifle Oxygen_injection A2 (SPAdes) | ecosystem: Environmental > Aquatic > Deep subsurface > Groundwater | place: Rifle, Colorado, United...
GATTTTTGTATTATAAAAGGCAGTCCGGTTTCGGACTGCCTTGATTGTCTCCGTTTTAGTTAGCGGAGGAGCGGCGCCAGCAGGAGAACATACTTCTGGAGTTCTTCGTTTGCTTTGATGAAGGCCTCCACCTTTGCGAACAAATCATCCGGTAGGTTTATTGTTTCCCCCCAGATCGTATCACCATCCCCAAAATCCACAAAATTGTTTGCAATCAAGAAATATAGGTCTGGCTCTAGTAGAATAGATTTTACGGGATGTTCTCCCTGGTACAAGACCAATTCTTTCATTGTGGTGCCATCTTCTCCAATGTAGGTATGGAATTGTCCTTTCACCGTCGTACCTCCCTTGTTTTGTAGTTGGATTATAAATTAACAGAAATCAGTTGAATTGTCAATACTTGCTTGTTGACTTTATTTTGTGGATGTTATAAGATTTATCTACTGGAGCAAGAGACACACAATCAGGGAAATCTAAAAGAGAGAGAAGGTCGCGGCTGAAAGCCTTCTTTAGAAAGAACTGATCTGTACCGCTTTTGCGCGCAGACCGAAAATTAGAAAGTGAAACTTTCGGGTGGAACCGTCTTCAAGAACTTGAGGACCCCGATGCGATTTTGCATGGGGTTTTTGTTTTTTTAAAATAAATAATGGCATGAATGCGGATTGGTGGGGATATTACGGTTCGTCTCACTTGTTAATAATGAAATATTATTTGCGTGATTCGCGTAATTGGCGTCAATTTGCGTATTCGTGTTATAACTATAATTATATGACAGAAGAACAAATACACAAAGCCAGGCACTCCGCTTCCCATATGTTGGCGGCGGCGGTGTTGGAATTGTATCCGGGTACAAAACTCGGTATTGGGCCGGTGATTGAAAACGGTTTTTATTATGATTTTCAATTTCCCGAGGGAGTGGTAATTTCCGACGCCGACCTCAAAGATATTGAGAAAAAAATGAAGCATCTTATAAAACAAGGGCACAAATTCGCGCGCAAAGAAATGTCAGCCGACGAAGCCAGAAAACAAGAGAAAGGTGAGAAGTTTAAATTGGAATTGATTGACGAGCTTGATGAGAAGGGCGAGCAAATCAGTTTTTATGAATCAGGGCCGTTTCATGATTTGTGCGCCGGACCTCATGTGGAGAGCACAAAAGAAATACCGGCTGATGGTTTGAAGTTGGAAAAAATCGCGGGCGCGTATTGGCGCGGGGACGAAAAAAGAGAAATGTTGACCCGCATTTATGGTTTATTGTTCGCGACCAGGCAGGAATTGGATGATTATCTAAAAATGATGGAAGAAGCCAAAAAGCGCGACCATAGAAAATTGGGAAAAGAATTGGAGATATTTATTTTCGATGATGAAGTCGGCCCAGGCTTGCCTCTTTGGCTACCAAACGGAACAATAATCGCCGACCAACTTCAGAAATTAGCCGAAGAAAAAGAATTGGAATATGGTTATATGAAAGTTAGAACTCCGCATATCGCCAAGGAGGAGCTTTATTTGCGTTCCGGACATTTGCCGTATTATGCCGAAAGTATGTTTCCTCCGATGGAAATGGATAATGAAAAATATTATTTGAAAGCGATGAATTGTCCTCATCATCATAAAATCTATGCCAGTAAAATGCGCAGTTATCGTGATCTTCCTCTCCGATTGGCGGAATATGGGCATTGTTATCGGTTTGAGGATTCTGGGTCTCTGTTTGGTTTAATGAGAGTCAGGTCAATGGCCATGAACGACGCGCATATTTATTGTTCGGAGGAACAATTTGAAGCTGAATTTGTGAAAGTGCTGGATTTGTACAAATTTTATTTTGATATTTTTGGCATTGAAAGATATCAAATGAGATTATCCAAACATAGTAAAGAAGGTCTGGGTAAAAAGTATGTTGATAATGAAAATTTATGGATTAAGACCGAAGAATTGGTAAGGAGCGCCCTTAAGAATTCCGGCATTCCGTTTGTTGAGGCGGAAGATGAGGCCGCTTTTTACGGACCGAAGATTGATGTGCAGATTTGGTCGGTAATCGGCCGAGAGTTCACTTTGTCCACCAATCAATTGGACTTTGCCGTGCCTGACAGATTTAATTTGAAATATACCGATAGCGACGGAACGGAAAAAACGCCGATTTGTATTCACCGCGCGCCTTTATCCACCCATGAAAGAATGATTGGCTTTTTGTTGGAGCATTACGCTGGCGCTTTTCCGGTTTGGCTTTCACCAGTACAGGTACAGTTCGCGCCGGTTTCAGAAAAGCATGTTGAGGGCGCGGGTAAAATAGCTCAAGAGTTTAGAAACGCCGGAATTAGAGTGGGGTTGGATAGCGCTGACGAGACAGTGGGAAATAAAGTCAGAAAAGCAGTCGCGCAAAAAATTCCATATATATTAGTGATAGGCGACAAAGAATTGGCCGGTGAGGATTTGATGATAAGGGTTAGAGGGAAGGAAGATCAGGAAAAAATGAGCAAGGAAAAGTTTTTGGAGAGAGTGAAGAAAGAGAGTAAAAATAGAAACGCTTAAAATAAAAATTCCGCCTCTCGGCGGATTTTTTATTTATAAATAACTTTTTACCAGATCGGCGGATTTTTTCAGTTTCTTTTTTTCCTCGGTATAACTGTTTCGTCATCCCGCCTGCCCGCATTTCTCCCCCTATTAGGGGGAGTTAGAGGGGGTCTGTTTCCGTCATCCCGACCCGCCAGCTGGCGGGGAGGGATCTCTTTGTCATTCTCGTGTCTATGGGAATCCAGTAATTGTTCTTTTCCACTTTTTGGCAGCAAAAACTGGAGGCAAAACTGCCGAGCTGATGGTTTTGTAAAGCACTCATTAATGTATTTTCTCACTCACCCCGCTGTACAGCGGGGTGCCCCCATTATGGGGGTATGCTCAAAAATACATTAACTCGGTCTTTAAAAACCATAGGCTCGGGGAATTGTGATTGATTGACAATGATTCAATTTTATGTTTAAATGTATTTCAGACAAACAACAGGAGGGATAGATAGAATGAAAGCTCTTTTCAATAATATTCAGGGAATGCGTCGGATAGCTTTGATTACTTTGGCAGTTATAGTCGTAGGTCTGGCTGTATTCAGTATTTCTTACAAGTTCTGTGGTGATGCGGAAAAATCTGCTGTTTCCGCTTCTGCTATCATTACCGTTATTGCCTTCGTTTCCGCCCTCGCTTCCGCTTCCTTCACCACCATCTTTATTGCTTTCGTTATTGCGATTGCCTTCTCTTCCACCTTCGCCCCTATCTTAGCTATCATTACTGCCATTGCCTTTACCTTCGTCACCGCCTTTGTCTTCGCCATCGTTTCCGCCACTATTTCTCCCAACAGTAATTATGAATCCAAACCCAGGGAGTTTAGGTCAATTCTTTTTTGGGTAATTACGGCAGTTGTTTTGGTGATGACAATGCGGATGCCATACCTGGCAGATATTGTTCTGGTCGCGTCCGGTGCGGGGATTGTTTTTCTTCTGGTAGAGAGCAAATGCCGTCTTCGCCAGCAGTCGCGCGATCCAGGCGTCTGATAACAGGCAATCATTCTATTCCGCCCCGATGAGCTACAAGCTTGTTGGGGCTTTTCTTCTTTATAAAACAAAACAATCCCGACTTAATCGGGATTATTTTATTTTAATATATTTCTAGTGGCTATGAACTATTGGCTATTGGTTATTATAAATAACTTTTTACCAGATCGGCGGATTTTTTCAGTTTCTTTTTTTCCTCGGTATTTAGTTTGAGTGGCCATAATCCTTTTACTCCGTTTCTGCCCACTATCGCCAGTGTTCCCAAACAAACATTGGACACGCCGTTCCAATTATCCAATCTCGCGGATACCGGCAGGACCAAACTTTGGTCAAATAAAATCGCTTTGATAATATTGGCGACGGACAGGCCAATGCCGTAATAAGTTGAACCTTTTTTTTCTATAATCTCGTAAGCTTGTTTTCGGACTTCAATTTCAGTATGTTTGGCGTATTCTTGAGTGAATCCTTTTACCTCTTTAATCGGTATCCCGCCGATGGTGACCGTACTCCAAGCCACAAAACTGCTGTTGCCGTGCTCGCCCAACACATAACCGTGAATATTTTGCGCGCTAACTTTGAATTTGAGCGAAAGCATGGTTCTTAATCGGGATGTATCCAAAGTTGTTCCGCTTCCCAGTACTTGTCCGGCCGGCAGATTAGTGATTTTTTGCACATAATGAGTCAGAACATCAACCGGATTGGAAACTATAATTACAATGGAAGTGGGTTTTAGCCGACCGATTTTTTGGAATATGGATTTCATTATTTTTTTATTTTCCATTGCTAAATCAAGGCGGGTATCGCCCGGTTTTTGCCGACTTCCGGCTGTTACCACGATTATATCCGAGTTTTTCGCGTCTTTAAAACTGCCGTTTTTTACCACGCCTGTTTCTACAAACGCGATGCCGTCGGAGATATCCATTACTTCGCCTTCTTGTTTTTCTTCGTTAACATCAATGATGTTGATTTCTGACGCGACATTTTTAATGGTCAACGCGTAAGCGATTGCCGAGCCGACATTGCCGGCGCCGATGACGCTGATTGATATTTTTTGCGTGTTGAATTTATCCAGCACCTTCCCAGAATACCCCGTAGCTTGCTGTGGGGATGAATGGGCATAAGAATTATTCTTCTTAGGGGGTTTAATACTCCGCAGGAAGGTGCTGGATTTATTGCTGGACATAGATTAGTTCTCTTTTCTCTTTTTTCTTAAAACATAACCATGCGAGAAAAATAATGCCAAACCGCCGACCAATACTGAAATGTCGCGCACCATACTTATTTGCATCCTTATAGCAACACGGTCTTTGTTTTTATCTTTTTCTTGCCAGGCCTTGTATTCAACTTTCCAATTTTCCAGCATCACCACCTCATCTTCAGTTAGAGTAATTTCGCCGACCGGTTGGGCGTTTTCCGCGGTCATTCTTTCCTTTATTCCATATGGTTCCGGTGGGTACATTGCGTAGCTGTATTCATCTTCCACTGCTAGCGGGAATACCCATTTTTCCAAACCGATTTTGATTATATCCACGCCCGGAATTACTATCATAAATAGGCCGACTAGTGTGACGATATACAGGTAAATTAATTGGATTACTTCTTTTCTTGGCGATTGCATATATAAAGGCTTAAAATGCCTAAAAAGCCGGAAAGGCCTAAAAGGCTTAATTATAAGATATACAATAACATAATTTAACCCATCAGTAAATACAGGACAATACAATTAATAATTTAACAACCAACAATCAAAATACTTAATACTATATACCAGATATTAAATACTAAAAAACAAAATTCCCCGACTTAATCGAGGAATTTTTGTTTTTTATTTATTCAATCACCACGCCCATTTGTTTAGCAGTACCGGCGATAATTTTCATTGCCGCTTCTATATCATTGGCGTTCAAGTCAGGCATTTTCTTTTCCGCGATTTCGCGCAATTGCGCTTTGGTGATTTTGCCGACTTTATCTTTCAATGGGTTGCCGGAGCCTTTTGCTATGCCGGCCGCTTTTATAATCAGCTGGCTGGCCGGAGCTACTTTGGTTATGAAGTCAAAAGTTCTGTCTTCATAAACATTGATAACTACCGGTACAACTTCACCCTTTTTGTCCATTGTGGCGGCGTTGAATTGGGTGCAAAAACCCTGGATATTCAAACCGTGCTGGCCAAGAGCCGGACCGACCGGAGGGGCCGGGGTGGCGGCTCCGCCTGTGATTTGTAATTTAATTTGGGTTACTAGTTTTTTAGCCATATATCATTAATTTAAACAGATAAATATAGATAAATTTAGACTGAGAAGCATTGATTGTCGTGGGATAAATATCCGTTTAAATTCAACAATCAATCAGTCTAAATTTATGTTACACTTTTTTAACTTGCAAAGCGTCCAGTTCCACGGGGGTTTCACGTCCAAACATGGATACCAACACTTTGATTTTTCCTCTTGCCTCATCAACCGCGCTGACCTTGCCTTCAAAATTCTTGAATGGGCCGTCAGTGATTTTTACCGTATCATCAACCGCGACATCAATTTTATGGGTTGGTTCGTTAACATTCATTCTGCCCTGCAATTTTGACATTTCTTTCGGGTCAATCGGAACCGGAGTTGTGCCTGAGCCGATAAAGCCGGTCACATTTGGCGTATTGCGGACCACATACCAAGAATCATCTGTTACCACCATTTCCACCAATACATATCCGGGAAATACTTTTTCCTCAATAACTTGGCGTTTGCCATTTTTTATTTTAATCTTTTTTTCTTTTGGAACCATGACACTGAAAATTTTATCTTGCATGTCAAAAGAAGCGATACGCTGTTCAAGATTTCTTTTTACATTTTCCTCATAACCGCTGTAGGTGTGGAGCACATACCATCTGCGGCCGAGGTCTAAGGTTTGTTTAGCCATATGTTAGTTTTTAGTTCTTAGTTCGGAGCCAATAGATATAGATATTGTTTGCGCTTGTTTCATTTGTCCATAGTTTAAAAACTATTGGCTATGAACTATTGGCTATGAACTTTATTTTATTAATGTGCCTAAGCCGATGTTGAAGATATAGTCCAGAACCGCGAAAAATACCGCGACTCCAACACTCATCGCTATTACTAGTATTGTGTAGGACTTAATTTGTTTTTTATTTGGCCAGACGACTTTTTTTGCTTCCTGTACCGCGCCAACCAAATAGTCTTTGATTTTTTTTAACATAATATTTAAGTATTTAAAAAAGGCCTTCGGCCGATTTAATGAATATAATATACTCTTTTTTGGGGGATTTGTCAAGGAGGCAGGCTGTGGATTAAAAAAATGAACCCCCCGACTCAGTCGGGGGGGGGGGTAATGGCAATAATAGATAATCTATATCTTGATTGCCTTGAGGCGTTCCATCTGAGCTTTCAGTTCCTCAATAACTGTTTTTTCAAATTCCTCGGCTATTTCTACTAGAAACTCCGCTAAAACAGGGTCATCAATGACCTTTTGGGACAGTTTGTCTGTCCATCCTTTGGCGCGGAGCGCCTTATCCAGTTCATGGTTTGTTCTGGTTGACTGGATGACGTCCTTTGGGATTTCCGGGGTTTCCGGCAGTTTTAGCATGTTTTTTTCTCCTGTTGCTCTTGGATATCCTCTTCCAGCTTCCAGCCATTTTCTTTGCCAATCCTGTGAAGGGAAAGGTTTTTTCCAATGGAGGGGAAGAAATAAGTGCCAAAGTCCTCATAATTACTAATTTTGCATCTCAACAGGATTCGTTCTACGAGGTTTGCTTCTTGGTTGTAAGCTTGCTCCAACTCTTTAAGCTCTTTGACCCACTCTATCCATTCCAATTTGGCCAATTCCAACTCTTTTTTGAATTGTTCTCGTATTTGAGCGTTTTTCGCTCGAGCTTTCTTGTTGGCTTTTCTAACGCGAATCCAATCAAAAACGCGATAGATTACCGTCAAAAGAACAACGATATTCAAGATTACACCACAAACAACCAGATATGTGCTCATGCCTTCCTCCCTTTAGTTTGTAAAATCCGCTTATATTTTTCCGGAAGTTCAAGCATTTAATTTTTTTGTTTTTGCGTTTCTTTTTTTCTCATTTCCTTATTAGTATTTCTGGCGCCAAGCTCATCATCGACGAAGTAAACTATAGCCAAAAGAAAGAGGGTGTTGAGAATCACGCCACAAACAACAAAATATGTATTCACAGCTTCCTCCAGTTTGTGTTTGTTTGGTTTTTAATATAGCTTAATTTAAGAATTTAGTCAACCCTGTCACCATTCTGGCAATGACTGAATACAAAACAAAAATAGAGCCGTGAGGTCCCGACCGTGGTCGAGGATCCTCGATTGAACGCAATCGGGACGACTTCGTCTTCATATGTTGGTAGATTCATAAATATTTTCAGAAAGGTGACGGGGTAAACCAAAAACCCCGATCTGTCGGGGTTTGTTAGGTGTTACATGCCAATCTATATATCCAAATTCTTTACACTCTTCGCGTGGGTTTGAATAAACTTTTTGCGGGGCGCGACTTCTGAACCCATCAAAATATCAAATTCAAAATATCAAATACTTTACTGGCTTGTTCCGCGTCTTCCACAGTCACTTGTTTCATTAAACGGTTTTCCGGATTCATTGTGGTTTCCCAAAGCTGTTCAGGATTCATTTCTCCAAGACCTTTGTATCGTTGAATATTCAGTTTTCCGCCCTTGTCAGTATTTTTAGATTTGGTTTCCTTATTTTCTTCCGCGTCGGTTTCTTCAGCCGATTGTTGGATATCTTCTTCCTTTACATTATTTTTTTTCTTGTAAGCCTCAAGATCTTCCTCTTTATAAAACCAGGTATAATCTTTTCCTTTCTTGATGCTGAAAAGAGGCGGTTGGGCGATAAAGATGTGTCCTTCGTTGATAAGATCCGGCAGATAACGGAAAAATAGCGTCAAAAGTAAAGTGCGGATATGTGAACCGTCAACATCGGCATCAGTCATAATCACGATGCGATGATAGCGGAGTTTTGAAATATCAAATTGCTCGCCGATATTCGTGCCCAGCGCGATGATTAAAGATTTTAATTCGTTATTGGTTAAGATTTTATCAAGGCGGGCGCGTTCCACATTAAGAACTTTTCCGCGCAACGGCAAAATCGCCTGTGTCTTGCGGTCGCGTCCTTGTTTGGCGCTACCACCAGCACTATCTCCCTCCACTATATATAGTTCGGAATTTTCCGCGTTGCGGCTGGAACAATCCGCCAGTTTTCCCGGTAAGGTAAATCCATCTAAAGCGCCTTTGCGCAAAACCGTATCGCGAGCGATGCGGGCGGCATTTCTGGCGCGCGCGGCCAGCAAACATTTGCCCAAAATACCTTCGGCGTCTTTCGGATTCTCTTCCAAAAATATCATAAAACTTTCGCCGAAGACCGATTCCACCGCCGGTTTCACTTCCGGATTGCCCAATTTCGCTTTTGTCTGTCCTTCAAATTGAGGTTCGGGAATTTTTACGGAAATAATCGCGGTCAAACCTTCGCGCACATCTTCACCGGTTAAATTAGCATCTTTTTCTTTTAGGATATTTTTATTTCGGGCGTAAGTGTTTAGAGTTCTGGTCAGCGCGGTTCTAAAACCGGCCACATGCATACCGCCGTCCGGATTGGTGATGTTGTTCGCGAACGCGTGTAGTGATTCGGAATAATCATCAGTGTATTGCAAAGCGATTTCAACCAAAACTTCATCCACTTTCTTTTCAACATAAAAAACATTTCTATGTTTGGCTTCTTTATTTTTATTTATATGCTTGACATAACTGCCGATTCCGCCCTCAAAATAGAATTTATATTTTGTCAAAAATTCTTGCGTTGTTTGGTCAATTTTCCTTTCCTCGTCGGTTCTTTCGTCAATGATATTTATTTCTACGCCCTTTGTCAGATAGGCCTGTTGGCGCAAATGGTCAATAACCGTTTGCCATTTAAAATCCAGAGTTTCAAAAATTGAGGCATCCGGTTTGAAAGCGATGATGGTTCCGGTGCTCTTTGTGTTTCCGATCGGGTGCACCTTTTTTTGCGGTTTGCCGATTTTATATTCCTGAAACCAAACTTTTCCGTCTCGGTAGACCGTGGCTTTCATATGAGTGGAAAGCGCGTTGACAACCGATACGCCGACGCCATGAAGACCGCCGGATACTTTATATCCGCTGTCGCCGAATTTACCGCCGGCATGAAGTTGGGTAAGAACAAGTTCAAGCGCGCTGATTTTTTTGAGAGGGTGAAGGTCAACCGGGATGCCACGGCCGTTATCGGTCACTTCAATCCAATTGTCAGGTAGGAATTTTATGGTTATTTTATCGCAATATCCGGCCATAGACTCATCAAATGAGTTGTCAATTACTTCCCAAATCAAATGATGCAATCCGGTTGAGCCGGTTGAGCCGATATACATACCCGGGCGTTTGCGTACCGCCTCCAAACCTTCCAAAATCGTAATATTTTTGGCGCTGTATCCGCTGGTATTTTTGGCTGTTTCCTTTTTAGCCGACTTTTCCGTTAGTGGTTTTTTGGCCGGCGGTTCTGTTTTTTGGGGAACCCTAACAGCAACCGTGGGCTTGTTAGTCGGTTTTTCAATGATTTTTTTCTTTATAATTCCGCCCCTTACCACTCGTTTTTTAGGCATATTTGTCAAATTAAGTGAGCTTTTAGTAGAAATATTGTATCATAAATTGCTTTATCAGACAAGGGCGGGCTGGGGTTTTACCGAGATTTGTTTTTGGTGTATAATAATAATGGAATCTGGAATCTATATTCTATATTCTATATTCAAAATTCAAACACATGTTTAAACCAAAAGAAAAATCTTCCGAATATATTGACACGACCGGGGAATTGACGAGCCGTTCTTTGAAGTTAGGCACTTGGTATGTGGAACATAAGGAATTGATGCAAAAAATTGGGCTTGGTATTTTGATTGGCTGGTGTGTTATTTTTATGGGATACAGCTTGTTAATGTGGGGGGAATATTTATTTTTTGGTTATTGGGAAGACCAAAAACAGCAAGCGATGTACGCGCAATACAATCAAAATTATGAGAGTATAAAAATGTTGTATAAAGCGCAGGATTTAAAGATTTCCAATGTCAGAATTTTTGGGACAGCGGATAAATTTTATGATTTCGCGGCCAATGTCCAAAATCAGAATGAGAAATGGATGGCGAAAGTTTCTTATCATTTTAAATACGGCAATACGGAAACCGAGATGCAGACCGCCTCGGTTATGCCTCTTTCCGAAAGGCCTTTAGTGGCGTTTGGTTTGGAAAATGATACCTTCCCAACAGGAGTTAATTTTGTTTTGGATAAAATAGATTGGGAGGCGGTAGACCCACACCGGATTTCAAATGCGGAAGCATTTTTGGCGGAGAGAAATCTATTTTCTATTGATAATTTTTATGTGGATTTGCCTTCGGCAACCGGTTTGCCGGTGCCGGCCTTATACATGGATTTGTTGAATCAATCGGCTTACAGTTATTGGGAGCCGGTGTTTTTGGTGGAGTTGATAAATGGCAATCAAACAGTGGGTTATATACATTTATATTTTGATAAAATTGAAGCTTTCTCAACCGAGAAAGTGGATTTAAGATATTTTAATAAAACTACGGAATTTAATAATGTCAGAATAATCCCGACAATGAATTATTTTGATGAAAGTATCTATATCGGCCCGGGGGAAATTTAGCCGGTTAATTTTAGATGCCTCCGGACGAAGAGCCGGAGGTTTTTTTGTACCTTGGTTATTTTGTTGACAATTAATTTTTTTGGAGTTAGTATAGCCCTATTCATTGAAGGGAGGAAAAGATGAAAGAGCTCTTTAACATTTTCTGGGCAGGAATCTATATTTGGGCTGGTTTACCAAGGTTGTCAAAAAAGGACAAACTGAAGGTAACGGAAATAAGACGACGTGGAAATACCCTCCGTATAGATATGATTTTCTATGAACCGCATTATGGCAACCGGTCAGAATGCTATATAGAAATCAATACAGAAACCGGGGAATTCCACGGTTTTAGTGAATGGTTATTTAATAAAGACTATAAAGGCTCCGGCTTGTTGGGTGTCTTTATTATGTCATTACCACTCATGTTGCCTCTCGCGCCAATTCTTCTTCTGATAAACTGGGGTTACCGTTTGCGAGAGAAAATAAGCGGTATCTCCCGTCATTCACACTCTGTCTTAAACTCCATAAAGCGTCAGCTTGATCCGGAGACCAGAAAACTTCTTGAAAAAGCCATGAAAAAAATGTGGCAAAAGGACTTATTCTTTTCTCGGACGGTTTCTTTTAAGAAGGCAAAAGAAATGCTTAGCGAGTGCCATCTTAATGAAATGCTTGGTAGAGAAGAATTTGTTGCCAATCGCACGGAATGGCGGCAGTACCATTGGTTTGATGGCGAGAAAAATCGCATTGGATTTGCGCAATTTGGGGGCGGTTTTTTACAGGTGTGTTGGATTCTTGGCTCTAATTTTGAACAAAAAGAAGCCGATATTCTAACAACTTGTTATAAAACAAGAACAGTGATAGACATTGCTGAAGATCGTAAAAAAAAGAACCCTGAAAAAGTTACAAGATAGCAAGGTGATTGATAAAGTCCTTGCCTTCATTCCCCGCCAAGTTCAAACTGGCGGGGTTTTTTAATTTTATATTCAATCAATAACCAACAATTTTATGTTTCATGTTGTGTGTTTCATGAATTATGATATGGGGTTGACCCCTCACCTTTCTGGCAATGACTGAATACAAAACAAAAATAGAGCCGTGAGGTCCCGACCGTGGTCGAGGATCCTCGATTGAACGCAATCGGGACGACTCCGTCTTTGTATTTTGGAAGATAACAGATGTTTTCAGAAAGGTGAGGGGTTGATTTATCGCCGTTCAGGTGATAATGTATGAGAACAAACATTTTAAATATGAGAAGATTTTCTGACATAAAAGATTTTTTTAAACTGGATTGGATACTAATGTTGTTGGTGTCAATTTTGTTGATGTTCAGTTTTGCCGCCATTTACAGCATTGATTTGTCTAGGGGTGAGAATCTTATTTATTTTCCCACGCAATTTGCCGCTTTTATAATCGGGTTTGTTTTGCTGGTGGTAGTGTCTCAGTTGCATATGTCTTTTTTCCAGTCGGTTTCCAAACCGGTGTATGTGTTTTCCGTGCTATTGTTGATTTTGGTTTTATTTTTTGGCGATCTGTCCAGAGGGACAATGGGCTGGTTTAAGTTTGGGACTTTATCATTTCAGCCGACCGAGCTGGCAAAAATCGGATTGATTGTGATGTTGGGCTATCTTATCGTCAGACAAGGAAGAAGATTTGATAAATTACAGTTCGTAGTGCTAAGTGGAATATTTTTGCTTGTTCCGGCTTTGTTGATTTTGCTTCAGCCTGATTTGGGGTCGGCCTTGGTTTTTGGCGGAATTTGGTTTGGGATGCTGATTTTGACAGGAGTTAAAAAAAGATACATCTTCGCTTTACTGGTTCTGCTGTCTTTGGGTTTTTTTCTTAGTTGGCATTATGTGTTGGAGCCGTATCAAAAAGAAAGATTGTCGGTGTTTATCAGTCCGGAGAAAGATTTGCTTGACTCCGGATACAATGTTAATCAATCGGTTATCGCCATCGGGGCGGGCAATTTTTTTGGCAGAGGTTTAGGGTTTGGCTCGCAAAGCCAACTGCATTTTTTGCCTGAAGCTCAAACCGACTTTATTTTTTCCGTAATTGCCGAAGAGATGGGTTTTGTCGGCGCTTTTATTGTTTTGACGGTTTTTTTGCTATTTTTGGTGAAGATTATCAGTATTGCCAAGGACTGTCGCGATGATTATGGTTCCTATGTGGCGGTTGGCATCGGTTTAATGTTTTTTATCCAGCTGGCGTTCAATGTCGGTGGGGCGACCGGAATTTTGCCGATTACCGGTCTTACTTTGCCATTTGTCAGTTATGGCGGTTCATCTTTGGTAATTAATCTGTTTTTAGTGGGTATTTTAATGAGTATCTCCCGTTCCAACTGGGAAAACCAGAAAGAAAATGTGATTTATGGCTAGTGTTGGCTTAGATTTGGTGATATAATACCGAAAAATACTGGGATAGCGAGGTCTCTTGACATTAAAGGGGCCGTTTGCTATAATTAGTGCCACTATAATGTATACGCGTTATGGAAGAAAAATCAAAATCACCAAGCCAATTGTTTGAAAAATTGCGTTTGATGAAGAAATGTCCTTTTTGTGAACACAATTATGACGCCAAAAAGGTGGTCGTGCTGGAAGAGCAGGAAGAAAATCGCTTGGTGCATGTCACTTGTTCGGAATGCAACAGTTCAATTCTCCATATAGTGGTGGTGACCCAAATCGGTTTGAATACTATGGGAATAATCACGGATCTGACGGCAGAAGAGGTGTTGAGATTAAGGCGTGGTCCGGGGGTGACGGAAGAAACGTTATTGGATTTCCACAAATTTATTAGCAATACGAATAATAGTTTTTCAAAATTAATTTTAGATTATATTTAATTAAGATAAGTTTATGACTTTCTCTATTGAAATAAAAACCAGAAAAGAAAACGCGACCGATACAAGAACTCAAGGTTTGATACCGGGTGTTTTGTATGGGCCGGAAATTGAGTCAACCTCTTTTTCAGTTAATGGTTTGGTGTTTGGTAAACTATATGAAGAAGCCGGAGAATCAAACTTGATTGACTTGGCGATTGACGGCAAGAAGCCGGTAAAAGTGCTTATCCAGGATATCCAAAGAGATCCGGTAAAAAACAGCATTACTCATATTGATTTGCTTCAAATAAATATGAACAAAGAAATGCACGCGACCATTCCGATTAATTTCGTCGGTGAGTCTGTGGCGGTAAAAGAAATGGGCGGCACTTTGAACACTTCGTTGGAAGAAGTGGAAGTAAAATGTTTGCCGAAAGATTTGGTTGGCAGTATTGAAGTTAATTTGTCAGTTTTGGCTACATTTGACGACGCGGTTTATGTTAAAGATTTGGTTTTGCCTCCGGGTATAGTTGTAACGGACAGTCCTAACACCGCAATCGCGACCGTATCGGCTCCTTTGACTGAAGAACAATTGAAAGCTATGGAAGAATCAGCCATCGGCGATATCTCCAAAGTGGAAGTTGAAAAGGAAAAGAAAGAAGGAGATGAAGAAGTCGTCGCGGAAGGTGAAACAGCGAAAGAAGAGCCCAAGAAAGAAGGCAATAAGAAAGAATAATTTTTTAAAAAACTTACACGACGAAAGGACTGTAAGTTTTTTATTTAGCCTAATAATGTTATAATTCTATTAGATAGGACTCATTTAGGGTTTTATCAATTATTAATCCAGCGACAGTTATTCTTTTTACTCATTCTCGCCTCGGGCTGTGAGGTGTCCCGCCGCGGGCGGGACAAATCCGCAAAAAGAATAAATGTCGCTGGAATGATAGGCCAAATTTAGCATCATAGTCTTGGCTAAATACACACCAAAATAAATTAAAACTCTAAATGAGTTAATATGAAAAAGAAAATAATGGATTATTTTAAAACGAGCGATATCAAATATATCTACGCTTTGGCCGGAGTAGTTTTTTTCGCGTCTTTTGCCTTGATGTCCTGGTTTTTATACAAGGCCTTTGTTTTGCCCGCGGATGACGGTTTTGTTGATGAAGACGTAGTGAAGGAAGAAATAACGGAAGAAGACTGCGATTATAAGAGGAAAATTGACGGAACCTGTGTTGAGTCGGAACGATATACTGACTCGGAATTGGTCGCCGTAATGATTGAAAATAATTTGGAGGCGTGGCCGTTGGCCGGTTTGGCGGAAGCGAGCGTCGTGTATGAAGCGCCGGTGGAAGGCGACATTCCCAGATTTATGGCGATTTACGTTTTGGGCGAAGAAGTTGATCAGGTCGGACCGGTCAGAAGCGCCCGCCCATATTATCTTGATTGGGTCAGCGAATATGGAAAAATAATGTTTATGCATGTCGGCGGTTCTCCTGACGCGCTTGATTTGGTGGATGAATATAATTTGTTCAGTATAAACGAGTTTTATCGGGGCTGGTATTTTTGGCGAAGCGAGGGCAGGACCGCGCCTCACAACACTTACACTTCAACCGAATTGTGGAATAAATCTTATGAAAAATATTCAGAATATTATGATGAGAAAGATTACATTGGCTGGCAATTTGAAAAAATTGAGAATTGCGAGACTGATTGTGTAGGTGAGATTGATATCCCGATTGCTTCGCCTAGTTCTTATCACGCGGTTTGGAAATTTAACACTTCAACTCAAAAATATACTCGTTTTCAGGGCGGGGAGCAGGCGTTTGAAATGGACGGAAAAGAAATTTTTGCCGACACGGTGATTGTCCAAATGGCGGACGTGGAAGTGATTGATGAGATTGGTCGAAAAGAAATCGGCGTGGTTGGGAGCGGGGAAGCCGTTGTTTTCAGAAACGGAAAAGTTTTTGAAGGGGTTTGGAAAAAAACGGATAGAATAAGTCGGACGGAATTTTTTGCCGAAGATGGAAGCGCGATTTCGTTGCAGGCCGGAAAGATTTGGATTGAGATTTTGTCTACGGCCAGAGAAGCGGAGTGGGAGTGATGTGTTGGAGATAAGAGATGGAAGATTAAAGATTTAAGATTATAGATAGTGATTGTTGAATTGAAAAATTGATATATTGTTGAATTGTTTTCTTGTCATCCCGCTTGCCGAGGGATCTTATGGTAAAAAATTAGAAAAAACAAAAGCCCGTCGTTTTGCGAGGGGCTTTTTTCTGCCCATTGGCAGTTTCTCCTTTGTTTGTGTGTTTATCCAGCACCACTCGGCTGTACAGCCGAGTGGTGCTGGATTTACTTGCGCGGGTTTTTTTTGAACCAGTTTGTCACTGTTTTGGAAACATAGCCGGCGCCATAAAGACCGCCCATGGCCAAACTGGAAACCAAGCCAAGTGGCGAAGCCACATAAGCCACTGCCGCGATTGTTCCGCAAACAGTCAATACTCTTCCACCTTCTTTAATTCCTTTGGCCACTTTCGTCTCCTTTTGTGTTTGTTGCCAATAACAGATTGATAATTAATTTAAACATTGTTTTGTTTAGTTGTCAATTGATTGGGAGTAATCCGTAAACCGTAACTCGTAATCCGTAATGAGTGGTTAATAATTGTTATCCTAAATCTCGATTTGGTTGGGAGAAGAATTTTTTCTTGGTTTAGTCTATTTTCTATTTACTCGTAACAACAACAACCCTATCAAGACCGGCTAGGTCTTTTTTGATTTCAATTTTAGCCGAGGGCATAATTTCTTTTATAAAAGCGGAGATTTCTTGCGATTGGGAAGGATCGATTTCCAAGTAACTCGTAACTCGTAACTCGTAATCCGTAATCCGTAATTGTTGAATTTGTGTTAAGAGTTGTTTGTATAGGGCGAGGCCGTTGTCTTCCGCTATAAGAGCGGATTTTGGTTCGTGTTGGATGGATGGTTCGGATGAAAATTGTTTTTTGGTTAAGTAGGGAAGGTTGGCGACAATTATCAATGAGCAATTAGCAATTAACAATTTTTTATTTAGGATTGGTTGAAGCAGATCTCCATACAAGAATTTTATTTTTACATTATGTTTTTTGGTGTTTTTTTTGGCAACCCTTAAAGCTTTTTTAGAAATATCAATGCCAAATGTTTTAACCCTAAACCACATAGGGTTTGGGGCAAGTGCTTTTATGATACTGATTGGTATACAACCTGTCCCAGTCCCTACGTCAATCAACAAATGTTCAAAATGTTGTAAATGTTCAAGGTGTTGTAGTTGGTTGATAACTTCTTCTACTATTGTCTCCGTTTCCGGGCGGGGAATAAGCGTGTGTTTATTCACCAAAAAATCCAAACCAAAAAATTCTTTATGTCCGGTTAAATAGGCGATAGGAATGCCTTTATATCTTTTTTTAACCAACCGGTGGTATTTAAAAGAAGTAAAAAAGCCTGCTTTAACTTCCTGATGGGAAATTATGTATTCCCTCGGTTTTTTAAGCGTATGCGATAATAATAGCTCCGCTTCTTGCGGGCCGATGAGTTTACCAGCAGGTTGAAGAAGTTGTGTAATTGGCTGGGGCATTGAAGATGTATAAATTATTTAACGATAAACCGTAGGGTTTTTGCACTTCGTCAAGCGTCCAGCCGTTTTCCAAAAAAGTTTCATCCAGTCTTTCAAATGTGTCCGACGGGTGGATGGAAAATACTTTGGTGGCGCATTCCCTCTCTATATTTGTGAAGAGCCAGGCTTGCAAGTGTTCATCAGTGGTTTCCAACAGATTCCAGTTATAACGGACGATTCTTTCTTCTAAAGAAAGATTATCATCATACATATATACTCCGATTACCGGACGATTGCCTTTATAATATTTATTAAAAGAAAGCGCTTCCATAAACGGTACCATGGTGACAGTGGTCTCATTTTCATTGGCTTCAATATAGCCGGTTATATCGCGCCAGGAAAAAATCGGTTTGCTGACCAACAGATAAGTGTGAGGCAGAGAAATCAGCAATATTACCGCGAAAATCAAAGCGAATAATTTGTTGCTGGCGACGTATTTATCAAGAAAGTAAGAATAAAATAAATAGAGAGCCGGATAAGCGATGACAATATATTTTAATACGAATACTCCCAAAAACGCGCTCAAAACCGGCGGTAATAACGCCCAAATTGAAACAAGAATAAGCGCTTTTCTGTCTTTGTGTTTTTCGCCCGATATATCTCTGATGAGAAGATACATTATTATTATGAATACTATAAAAAATAATGTTTCTTGGAAGCCGGAAATTATGGTATTAAAAATCGGGGCGAATAAAAGATTTAAGATATCGCCGTTGGTTTCAAAATACCAGGCTGTTCCCAATTTTAAATTCATTTTATTCAAAACCGAAGGAACGAGCCAGACCAAATAAAAACCGACAGCCAACAAATTCATTTTAAACCAGCTCCAGAATTTTTCCCGTCTGGTTTTTACCGCCGCCAACATAATAAATTGGCAAATTAAAACCACCGCGCCGGTCAGGTGCGCGTATAATAGAAAAAGGTTTACAAAAAAATACAGAATCCATTGTTTGTTGTTTCCGTAGGTGTTAAGTTTTCCGTCAAAAGCGAGTTTTTGGAAAAGATAAAAAGATAAAATTGTCAGGAAAGTCAGCAGGGAATAAACGCGAGCTTCAACTGAAATAAACAGACTGAGTGTGGAAATTGACAGCAAAGTTGCGCTGGTGATGGCGGCGCGCCGGGAAAACATTTTTTGCGCGAATATATATAGTAGTATTATTGAGGCGGTGGAAAATACCAAAGATGGCAATCGCACTAGGGTTTCATTATTTTCGTTTATGAAAGACAGATAAAACCTGAGAAAAAAAGTGTAAAGCGGGGGGTTGGTTTCCAAAACCCAATATTTTATTGTTTCCGTCCATGAGGCGATGGAACTGAAGTGAATGCTGAAGTTTTCATCAAACCAAAATGTTCCGCGGTTGATTAAAAGGTAGATTCTTAGAGCCAACGCCAGGATAAGAATTAAGAATAGCGGATACCATTTTTTGATGAAGCTTTTCATAGCTTGGATTATTTATTTTGATTATCTGTCTTTAAAATCTTCTTCGCGTAATTTTGTGATGATGTCGCCGATATTTCCGTCCAGTATTTTTTGGATATTATTCCAATTCTCATGTATGCGGTGATCGGTAATTCTGTCTTGCGGATAATTGTAAGTTCTGATTTTTTCGCTTCTGTCGCCGGTTCCGATTTGGCTTTTTCTGTCCGCGGATAATTTCGCTTCCTTTTTTTGCCTTTCAACTTCATATAGGCGGGCGCGCAAGACTCCCATCGCCTTGTCTTTGTTTTTGGCTTGGGATTTTTCATCTTGGCACTGCGCAATTGTTCCAGTGGGAATATGGGTGATACGAACAGCGGAGTAAGTCGTGTTGACGCTTTGGCCGCCGTGTCCTCCCGCGCAAAAAGTGTCTATACGCAAATCAGACAGTTTTAAATCAAATTCCGTTTCTTCAATTTCCGGTAAAACCGCCACGCTGGCGGTAGAAGTGTGGATACGTCCGGCTTTTTCAGTTTCCGGTGTTCTTTGCACCCGGTGGACGCCCATTTCATATTTCATATCGCGGTAAACATCGTTGCCGGTGATGGAAAAAATAACTTCTTTATATCCGCCGATGCCGATTTGGCTTGAGCTTATTAAAGCTGATTTCCAGCCTTTGCTTTCCGCGTATTTCATATACATTCGCATCAAGACTCCGGCAAACAAAGCGGCTTCGTCTCCACCCGCGCCCGCCCTGATTTCAATGATAACATCTTTTTTGTCCATCGGGTCTTTGGGCTGGGTCATAGTTTCCAGCTCGGCATCCAGTTTTTCTTTTCGGGTCTGCAATTCGGATAGTTCAATTTCCGCCATTTGGCGCATTTCTTCATCGGTTTCAGTTTTTATCAGGGAGTCGGTCTCGCTGATTTGTTTTTCTATATTTTCCAATTCCATAATGTTGTCGGCCGTGGGCTTGAGTTCATTGTATTTTTGAGAAACGGTTTTCAATTTTTTTGTATCCGAAACAATGGCCGGATTATGCAATTCCTGCTCCAATTCTTTAAATTCCTTCATTATTTTTTGGTATTTGTCTAAAGACATAAGACCTAAGGTGTAAGAGAGTTATTAAAATAATTATATCACTTATCGCGCAGGTAACAAAAAACTTACATTACCCATTAGAATTACAGGACTGGACAGGCCTTGTAAGCC